>BNJU01003387.1_pt1 | contig 29665 bp, 44 predicted proteins | sample 8539281 | NCBI WGS metagenome assembly BNJU01 (sample SAMD00202456, study PRJDB9452) | human saliva metagenome | isolation source: human saliva | place: Japan
ACAATTTCTAAAAAAATAACATTCCACTCCAAAATGTCAAATAAAAATACCCTATCTTTTTTTATACTTTGTTTCTAATTTTTTTTACTTAATTCTAAATTTAAAGAAATATTTTCATCTAAATCTCCTGTTTTTATCTAATTGATATTGATACAGAATTTCTTTTTACTTCCAAATTTATCAACAAAATGTTCTGCATCCTGTAATTTTATTTCTTTTTAAATTTAATTTTTTTCTAAAGTTTTTTTCATCTAAATTATACTCAATCTTATTACCATTAATCAAAAAAATATGTTTCTGGTTTGACACCATATTTTTCCTTCATAAGAATCTGTTTCCTCGATATAGCCAATCCAATTATTATTAATTTTAGATAATCCATCTAAATACAAAAGTTATATCTTCAGGTTTTGTCTTATCTACAAGTTTATAAACTTCATGTTCCGAATCCGAGCTTAAAAGTTCTCTTTATCAAAAAAATTTTTTTGATATTTCAAGTTCGCTGTTACGATTAACTGTGTCATAAAGGGAAACGGAGATATAACAAATAATAATGATAAAATTGTAAATGCGATAAGAAAAATTAAACTTTTCGTTTTGAAACAAAAACCAGAAAGTTAATAAAATTAATATTGGAATTATAAAAGGGATAACAAGACAAATCCCCAAGTTATATTTGTATCTGCAAGCATATTTTTCTCCTTAATTTCTATATATTTATGACCCTTTTATTTTTTTCAGAAATATTTTTTTAAAAAAACTATCATAAATCTCAAGTTTATCATCAAGATTTTTGTAAATATTTTTTTGCCACTTTTTCAATTTCTATGTTTACATATTTTTTTATGATTTGTCAAAAATTTTTCATTCTTTCTTTTTATCGTTCCGTTCCTTCATATCGCAAATCTGAATATTTCTTAATTTCACTCAATTTCATTCCCATGTCTTTTAATCTTTTTTTAACATTTTTTTATCCATTCAATATCAGTTTCATCATATATTCTTCTATTCTTTTCGTCTCTTTTTTACACGAAACAGGTCCTTTTTTTCATAAAACCTTATTGTATATGGAGTTAAGCCTGTTTTTTTCTGAAAATTCCTTTATTTGCATTGTTCTATTTTTTTCTCCTTCTCTTTATTATAACTAAAAATAATAGTTGAATATTAATTATAAATATTAAATATTTTTGGTTATTTTTATATTATACTAAATATATGAAATGAAAACAACTCAAATAAAAAAATTTTTGGAGGTAAAATGGAAACTTTGTTAGAAAAAAATTAATTTTGGAAAAAAATTTAAAAAAACTCTTGACTTATACTATACTCTAACTGCTATTCTTTATTTATCAAATTTATTAAATAGTGCAAGAACACTCGCGACTTTAGTCGTGAGATGAAATTGCACGAAAATTTTAGTAAGCATATAGGGAAACTTGTATGTAGACACGGAGCAAAACCGTGCAACAAAGAAACTGAACTGCTGGGAACTCTTAAAGCTAGTATAACCACAACATAATATCGTAAGTGAGAATATGGTATAAGTGTGAAGGTAGCGAAAGCAGAAAAAATATACTAGATGGTGCAAGGTTAAATCCTAAACATTATGATAATAGACAATCAGCAGCTAAGCCTGAAAAGGAAAGTTCAACGACTATCCCTCGTGAGGGGAGTACAATACAAGCGATAGGTATTGGAAGTGGTTTCGCCTAAGTCCTTGAAATAGGATATGGATAAGATATAGTCTGTGCTTGTTAGAGATAACAAGAAGTTCAAGGCTAATCTCCTTAATTTATTAAGGAGTATATATGCCAAGAGAACTGCATAAGTAGTAGCGAACTTATGTGAACGACACTTCCCGCTGTTGTGGGGTTTTAAAAACTTTAAAAATATTTAAAAATAAATAAAAATATTACTTTTTTGACAGATAAAATGTAGAATACATGGTATAATACCTCTGATGAAAAGGAGGTGATATCTATGTATTTAACTTTAAAACAACAAGTAAAACACCTTAGCAAAAAAAGAATTTAGAAATTTAAAATATTTGTGCCATATAGCTAAAAAAATTTAAAGAATCAAGCTATATACAATGTTAGACAATACTATTTTTGAAAATAAAAAAAGTATTTAAGTTATAATGAAAACTATAAAATGCTTAAAAATATTGAGAACTATAGAAGTTAAATTCTAATATGGCTCAACAAATTCTAAAAAGAAGTAGACGGAAGTTTCAAATCATTTTTTTGGACTTTTAAAACTTGCTAAAAATGGTCAATATAATTTTAAAGATATAAAATTACCTAAATATCTTGCTAAAGATGGCTTTTACTACTCTTGTTATAGGTTTTGTAAGATTAAAAAGATAATATGCTGATAGTTCCTTATTCAAATTCGTTTAAGAAAAACTCATCAGGAAGTTAAAAGTTAAGCTACCATCAGTATTAAAAGACAAGAAGATAAAAGAGATTAGAATAATACCCAAAACAACATTCTAGGTACTTTGAAATTCAATATACTTATGAGGTAGAAGAAGTTCAAAGGGAAATTAAATAAAAGACAAATGTACTAGGAATTGATTTAGGTATAGATAATCTTTGTACTTGTGTAACTAAATACTGGAGCATCATTCATAATAGATGGTAGAAAATTAAAATCAATTAAATCAATACTATAATAAGACAAATGCAAAATTGCAAAAGCATTAAAGATAAGCAAAAGATAAAGCATATAACATTAAGGCAAAAGAGAATAGCTAGAAAGAGAAATAATCGTATAGAAGATTATCTTTCAAAAGCAGCAAGAATAATAATAAATTATTGTCTTAATAATGATATAGGAAAAACTAGTTCTAGGATACAATGAAGATTTTCAAAGGAAATCAAATATAGGAAGTGTAAATAATCAGAAACTTTGTAAATATACCATATGGAAAAATTAAGAGATAAATTAATATATCTATGTAAACTATATGGAATAGAATTTAAACTGCAAGAAGAGAGTTATACATCAAAAAGCAAGTTTCTTTTGATGGAGATGAAATCGATATATGATAAAGAAAATCAAAAAGAATATATATTCAGTGGAAAAAAAGGATAAAAAGAGGATTATATCAAACAAGTAAAGGCTATCAATTAAATGCAGATTGTAACGGGGCATTAAATATATTAAGAAAAAGTAAAGTTGTGGACTTAAGCGTCCTATACAATAGAGGTGAGCTGAACACACCTAAAAGAATAAGGATAGCATAAGACTATCAAACTTCTTAGAAAATTTTTAAATATTTTTAAAGATTTTAGAACCCTGCGACTTTAGTCGTGGGAGGTTCAGGGAGGTAACAACTATGAAAACAAAATATACTGTTATAACAGGAGCAAGTTCAGGGAATAGGTAGAGCCGTGGCTCTAAAAATTCGCAGAAAAGAAATAAAAAAATCTTATTCTGATTGCACGAAGAAAGAATTTACTAGAGGATCTAAAAAGCGAAATTTTGAAGAAAAATCCTAATTTGGACATTCTTGTAATAGATTTTGACTTAACCGATGTCGATAAAATTTCTGAACTATATTCAAAATTAAACAATTATCACATTGAAACTTTAATAAACAATGCAGGTTTTGGAATGTATGGTGATATAAAAGAGCAGTCTTTAAATAAAATTTCAGATATGCTTCATCTCAATGTAGAAGCATTAACTTTGTTATCTTCCTTATACGTCCAAGATTACCACAACGAAAAAGATTCTCAATTAATCAATATCTCCTCAACAGGAGGTTACACAATCGTTCCAAACGTAATTATCTACTGTGCCACAAAATTTTACGTAAATGCCTTCACAGAAGGACTCGCACTAGAATTAAAGCAAAACAACGCACAATTAAAAGCAAAAGTCCTAGCACCCGCCGCAACCAAAACTGACTTTGGAAATGTCGCAACTGATAAGACTGATTTTGATTATGATAAATCTTATCCAAACTATCATACATCCGAAGAAATGGCAGATTTTCTCATTCAACTTTACGAAAGCGACAAAACTGTCGGTTACATCAATCGTGAAACTTTTGAATTTGACTTATCCGATGGATTTTTTCAAAATGCGTTTAGTTCTAAAAAAATAATATGAAATTTTTAAATATTAGTTTTTATTGTTGATTTTTCCTAAAAAAAATATTATAAAATATACGAAAATTTGTTATTTAGGAGTGATTTTATGAAAAAAATTATATTTGCGTTATTTTTTTACTGACTTTTTAGTTTAAGTTTTTTTCTAATTCTGATATTGACATATTATCTTCCAAAGTTTGGAACTGTTCTAGTCTGGATAGTACACTTTAGAGGACTTATCTATGTAAAATTCTTAACTAAAGAAAATGAACCTTATATTGCTTTTAGCCAAATAGATTCTCGTGCAGCTTTAAAAAAACAGGAAAAGTTTCGCTTGAACTTTCAGAATTAAATTTTGAAGTAAAAGAAGATGAAAAATGCCATCTATTTTTACAAATTTGAAATGAAAAAAACAAAAATTTTTTTCTAATTACAAAGTTAGTTTACTCATTTGACAAAAAAAAATAGACCTAAAAATGTCTATAAACCGTATTTCAGATAACAAAAAAATTTGTAATCTTTCAATAAATTAAATTATCACAAATACAAAAAAATAATTAATAATTTTTAAGCAACGATTTCTTAGTGATTTTTCGTTGCTTAATTTTTTTCCGACAGTTTTTACGATTGGTTTTTTTCCGACGGTTTTTTTACCAATCGAATTTAATGTTATTTAGTAAAAAGCCTTTTATTTATAACAACTTAAGTTGTTTAATTTTTATAAAATTGTAACTTTCGATTGGTTTTTTTCGAGCGGTTTTTACGATTGGTTTTTATATATTTGGTACTTTTTATATTTTTCCAATCTTGCTTATAAAAATTATTTTTCAAGTAAATATATTATTAAATCTCTAGCACGACTTTTTTTCACATCCAATAAAATTTCCACATCCAATCGTGTAAGTTCATCATTAGTTTCAAAAAAACTCCATTATCTTTTTGAATTTGCACTTCTAAAAATCTTTTCTTTTTTTGATTTCAGCTTTAATTGTAGATTCCCTATTATTTAAATTTTTTTATGAAATCATAATTTAAGTTCTTCATTACCACTCTAAATCCATTAAAATCTGAAAAAAATTCAACTGATTTGTCTTCTGTATAATTAAAAGCATTCACAAAATCATCTTTTTATTTTTTTCAGTCCACTTCCACGTCTTTCCATTAAATGCATACGAGCAAATAAATCTGCTATTACAGGATTCCTTCTAAAAGATGAAATTGTATCGGTGTTTCTTTCCTGAATAAAAAGTTCCATCATACATTCCACCAGGAGAATAAATTTCCATTCTGTCATCATAAATATCTACATGAATTTCACTGCCCATTATTCCATAATCTCTGTGTATAATTGCATTTACCAAAGTTTCCTGTACAGCTCTTTCTGGATAATCTAGCATTTCTATACGTCGTTCATTTGTTTTTTTCCACATTTTTCTATTATTTACCCTTATAAATCTCAAAACTTCATCTAACTGATATAAAATGCTGCCATCAACTTCAATATCATCAAATGCCTCCATTCTTCCAGAAGATTTGTCAATCCCATTCCATCTTGTACAAAAGATCCTTGATTGATAAATAAGCCTTTCATCGGCTAGTAACGCTCCTGCATTAGTTAATTTCCCATTTCTCGTCAATCCAAACGATTCAAAATCAGAATTTAAAAATTCCTGCCTTGTATTTTGATAATAACTTGCCTTCAATTTTGAAAATGATGCTTTATCAAAATCAATATTTGAATTTAAACTATCGTATGTTTGATTACTTCCTTTTAAAATCAAATTATTAAGTTCATGATTTCTTGTAACTACACTTTCATTTCCAATTCTTACAAATGCTTGTCTTGAACCGTTTCCAATGTAATAATAAGGTGTCTGATTTCCTGAAAAAAACATAAACTAGCAATAAATTTTTTTATTATTTTTCATCTAAATATTTAATTTCTATATTTGGAACAGGCTCTATCAATGTTTTTTTATTTTTCACTGATAAATTCAGAATCCTTCTTACAATCTTCCAATCCAATAATTTCATCATCATCACTTACTCCAAAAAAATCAAAATGCCACCTTTTTCCATTTGCAAATGCACTAACTGTTTTTAGCCAATTTTTTTACCTTATTTCTTTCAACTTCTCTTTTTTTCTCATAAAATGTTGTTTCACCTAAATATTTTTTTAATTTCATTTTCTTCCCTTCAATTTTCATGCTTTATTATAATTTTTTTATCCCAAATAGTCCAAATTGTATATGAAATATGTAAGATTACACAAGTTATGTCAAACTCTTCTGTTCCTGTAATAAACTGATTTTTCTTGATAAAAAAATATTATAATTATTAACGTTGAAATTAACGCTGCTACAATACTTTTCACCAAAATATGTTAAAATTCCAATCCAAAGTAATAAAAAAATATTATTGATAATTTTTGTTGAAGAAAAAAATAAATTATTGTAAATAAAACCGTTAGTAAAATTTTTTTATTAAACTTTCTTTCATTTTATCTCCTTCACTTTTCTATGAACTCCTCACATACTCATTCCCATAAAACGCCCAAGCCAACTGCCCAGTCATCACAATCCAAATAAGTGGTTCGCAAATCATCACACCAAAATACCCCAACTTTGGCACAATAAAAATTACGAAAATTATTTTTCCAAAAAATTCAATTATACTGGAAACTAAGGGGATCACTTTTTCTCCTAAAGCTTGTAGAGCGTATCTTAAGTTGAATAAAACGCCTAATATTGTAAAAAATGGTGAGGCTATTTTTAGGTAGGTTGAGCCGTTGTAAAGGACTACTTCGGAGTTTGAGCCTGACATTAGGTGAATCATATCTTTTGAAAATAGGTAAACGAAAATTGTGATTCCGATTGCAAAAAAGATGTCCATTAGGTTTGCATAAAATACACCTTTTCGTATTCTGTCGACTCTGTCGGCTCCTTTATTTTGAGAAACGAAGGTTGCTAGTGCAAGTGCCATTGTTGTTAGTGGAATGTTGCAAAATCCCATTAATTTTCTTGCCGAAGTATGTCCAGCGATGATTAAATAGCCAAATCCATTTATTGCGTATTGTAAAATTAGTGATCCTGTTAATACAATTGCAATCATTAATCCCATTGAAATTCCTTGTCCGAACAATTCTCTGTATAATTTTTGCGTCGAATCGGAAATGTTTTTTTCTTGGGATTAAAATTGGTTCTTTTATGTAAATGTAAATTACGCTTAAAAATTACAGATATTGCTTGTGCGATAACAGTTGCGACTGCTGCGCCACCAATTCCCATTTTTTTAGGGAAGTTATGAAATAAATATCAAGAAAAAAATATTCAAAATTGAGGCAATTACTAAAAAAATACAAGCGACATAAAACTGTTTCCGATTGCTCTCAAAAGTCCTGATGACAAGTTATAGGGAAAAAAAGTTACTCCTATGAACATTGTTATAATATTTATGTATTCAAACGCTTCATTTATGATATTTTCAGGTGTATGTAAAATTTTTAGCAACGGCATTAAAATAAATCTTGATAAAATCATTACAGCAATTGTTACCATAAGTCCAATAACAATCGAACCTGCAACCGATTTTTTCAAAAGATTTTTATTATTCGCTCCGTAACTTCTCGCTGTAACCATACTAAGCCCATTCCCAATTCCAAGCGCAAAACCAAAAATTAGCTCAAAAATTGCTGCTGAGGCCCCAATTGCTGCAAGTGAATTGTCTCCTAAAGTATGTCCAACAATAGCAATGTCCGCCATATTGTAAAGTTGCTGAAAAATATTTGACACTAAAATTGGTATCGAAAAAATCAGTAATGATTTTAAAATGCTGTCGTTTATTAAATCAACAGAAAAAAATTAAATTTTTTTCATTTTTTTCTCCTTTCTTTAATTTTTAATTATTCTTTATCTATCGTTATTCTGTAAAAATTATTTATCTCAACTAATAAAAAAATTATTTTTCTAAAAAGTCTTTCATATCAGTAAAAATAGGTATTTCCAATTCAACTTCCTCTTTACTCGCAGGATGTGTAAATTTTACCTTGTAAGCATGTAAAAATTGTCTATTTATCCCAAGCTCTTTATTTAAGCCATTTCCATAAAGCTCATCTCCAACAATTGTGTGCCCAATCGATTTCAAATGCACACGAATTTGGTGCGTTCTTCCCGTAAAAAGCTCACATTCCACAAGCGTCACATTTTTTTCAGGATAAGTTTTCAACACTTTTACAGCCGTTTTCGCATACTGACCTCTCTCGTCAATAATTCTCTCCAAATTATCGCCATCTCGAAAAATCCGTCTTTCGATAATTATTTTATTTGTTCCATTTTTTTCCAAAATTTCATTATTAAAATCATTTTTTTATCTTTCAAATTTAAATTATATTTTTGTATTTTTGCTGTCAAAATTTATATTTTTCTCCAATTTTTGTTATCTTTTATTTTTCAAAATTTGAATTATTTTCAATTTTTCTCAATTTCATCATACTTTTTCATTTTTCCAAAATTAACTTTTTTTCAACTTCAGCTTTTCAAATTTTTCTTTCTCAAAATCCTGAATTTTATGATTTTTCCCCATCTTTTGCCAATTCATCTTTAATTCTAGAAATTTCTTCATCATCAATAATTCCATTCACAATCGCCAAATATTTTTTCTCAAAAATCGAAAAATTTTGCAAAAACGCCTGTGCAAAGCTGTTTTTAGCAATAATAATCAATCCAGATGTATTCATATCGAGTCTGTTATAAAATCGTGGCACTCTCACTTCACCATATTTTTCCAAAAAATGATTCACAACCCCATTTGCCAAAGTAAAATCAACCTTTTTCTGTGTCGGATGTGTTAACAAAAATGGCTCCTTATTCACAACCAAAATATCTTCATCTTCAAATACTATATCAATCGGCAATTTAATTGGCTTAATATCAGTCCCTTTCTTCTTCTCCACAACCTTCAAATTTCCATGCGACGGCAATTTTTTCGTAAGCCTAACTTGCTTCCCATTCAAAAAAACTTCCACATTTCTCAAACTTCTCCCCGAATAATTCTGCACTTCCCGCAAATACTGGGAAATTTTCATTCTCTGATGTTCCTTCTCAATCCTAAATTTTTTCAATATTTATGCACTTCCTTTTTTATTACTTCCAATTTTTTTCTTTCAAAATCACTCAAAAAATTTTTTTTAATAAATAAATTTTTTTATTTTTTTCAAAATTACAATCAATTTCCCACTTTCAAATTCAATACTTGCCTCATTTTTCACAAATCACATTACTCACAAGCCGAGAACTTTCCCTTTTTACATCAATCCCATCAGTCTCAAACTTAAATCCCTTAAGCGTCAACTTTTCCACATTTTCACTAATCGGAACAATCGAAAATTCAAAGTTCTTTTTTTATTTTTTTCAAGACAAATGATTTTTTTCTGCATAAAAAAATTTCTTCATCTTCCAATAAAAACACAATATTTTTTTATACTTTTTCCATCAAAAATAAATTACTCAAAGTCATATCAAGCCTATTTCCAAGCCCTCCAACGATAAATATCTTCTCAATAAAATCTTCATTTCCCAAAATTTTATTAATTTCTTCTAAAATTAACTCAAAATCAGTAAAATCCTTATCTCGTGGAAATTTTTTTATCAAAACATTTTTACTTTTATAATATTCCAAAACTTTTTTTCTCAATCGAATCCAAATCCCCAATAATCATTTCGGGAACCTTCCCGTACTGAAAAGCAAAATTTGCACCACCATCCGCACAAAAAGCAAATCGTCTCTTCCGAAACCAATCTATCCATAAATTCCTGCGAATATTTATACTCTCCATTCAAAAAAATCACAAATTTTTTTCCTCATCTTTTCCCTCCAATCTTCGGATTTTTCTGTTTTTAATATTATACTGGTTTATTTGATTATTTACAAGACAAAAGTTAAGTCTAAAAATATTAAAAAAACTTTTATTTTTCTATAGCAAATAATTTATAATAAAAAAAGAGCTGCAAATAATACTAGCCATCTACAACTCCTCTAATTATTTAATCCAAAACTTTTTGTATGAAATCTCTTCCATCGTATATTACGTATTTTTATCTTGCAATGCTCCTGGATTAACGTAAACAGTTCCATCTTTTTCTACTAAATACTCTCTGTGAGTATGCCCGAAAATACAAATATCAGCATTTTCTTCTCTTGCTTTTTTTTCAAGCTCATTTAAATTCGTTTTTACTCCATAAAGATGTCCATGAGTTAAAAATACTTTTCTACCCATCAAATCAAAAATTCTAACATCTTTAGCATCATCATCATCATAGTCTGTATTTCCACGAACATATGCAAATGGAATTTTATGATGCATCAATGATATATTCAATGCATCTACACTGTGATCTCCAGCAAATATAACAATTTCTGGCTGTTCTAATTCCATTACATCTTGGGAAATAATCCAATTTCCCGTGGCTATCTGAACAAATTAAAACTTTCATTTATGCTCTCTCTCCTTCTAATTTTTTTATTTTTCTCATTTTTTTACATTATACTAGTTTCATCTTAATTTTATCTTAAAAATCATATGATAAAATACATAATTTTTCTATTAAAAAAATAATATAACTTCTTTTTATCTAGATTTTTTTATTATTTTTTTCTAAATAATTATCTGTAATAAAAACAAACAATTAATATTTAGTATCTATTATTATTTCAATAATTTTAAGGTTTTAAATGCATACTAGAAGAGTCTAAAAACTTTCATTCAATATTAAACCAAAATAATTAATCAATAAAAAAATCGGTTTTTTTCATATTTTCTAAAAATTCTTACACCTAACTTTCCAGTAATTCTTTCAACCATTACTGTATATCTCAAATCTCCCATCAAAATCATATCGTAATCTTTCGATGTTTCCATGATTGTTTTTAAAAGGGATCTCCTTTTTTTGTGAATCAAATTGTAATTTTTCTCCAAATCTTTCTGACAAATTATCTTCTGAATCCACATTTACCCGCAAAACATCAACCTTTTTGTTCATGAAATATGTTATAAAATGTAAACAATGTCTTATTCGCGTTGTAAGCTCCATCATCTAATAATAATAAATTATCTAACTTAAATTCAAGTTGATTAGGCAATATTATCAATGGTTTGTAAACACTTCTCATAATATCTTTCAAAATAGAAGTTACCTTATCATTTTTTTACAACAACTAACATATCATATTTTTTTCAACTCTTCTAAAAGCAATTTCAACAGTTTCTCCTTCTCTACTATAAACATTTGAAAAAAATCTGGTGCTGTTAGCTCTCTTATGTGTCTAAAAAGTTTTTTTCTTCTAATTCTTTGTATTCCTTGAATGCGTAGTTTGCCCCCACATTAATTCCAATTCCCTCTACTGCGATTGGAAATATTTCATATTTCAAGATATCCTTAACATAAAGACCTTCTGCCTCTATTCCGTATTTCTTTTTTTAAACACTTTAGTAAATTCCACCAAAGCTTCAACTTCATTTTCTGCAGTAATTAAAAAAATAATGCTTTTTTTCGATAACATTTAGATCACTTCCTTTTTACTTATTTACTCTTGTTCATCTTCATCTAATTTTGGTTCTTCAGTAATTTTTTTACAACTGAGGCAATTTTTCTCATTGTTTCTAACTTTCATTATTCTCACTCCAGTTGCTGTACGACCAATTACAGATATATTATTTACGCTAGTTCTAATCAAAGTTCCTTCTGAAGTTATAAGCATGATTTCATCATTCTCATTAACTACTTTAACATCTACGATTTTTCCTGTTTTTTCATTCAATTTAGCATTAATAATACCTTTTCCACCACGAGAAGTTAATCTGTATTCCAATAATTTAGTTCGTTTTCCATAACCTTCTTCTGTAATTGTCAATATTCTTACTTCAGCATTATCCATTTGAGAATTTATGATAGCAGCACCTACAACTTTATCTTCATCACGAAGAGTTATTCCTTTAACTCCAGCAGCAGCAGTTCCCATGCTTCTAACTTCTTTTTCAGAAAATCTCATAGCAATTCCATTTCTAGTTGCAGCAAAAATTTCATCTTCTCCTGTACCACTTGTAAGTCCAATATACATAACTTCATCATCATCATTTAATCGTATAGCACGTTTCCCATTTTTATTAATATTTCCAAACAATGTTAATTCAGATTTTTTTAACAACTCCGTTTCGTGTTACAAAGAATAAATTTCTATCTTTTTCAAATTCACGAACTTTTTATTACCGTACTAACGCTTTCATCTTCAGATAATTTGATAATATTTCCAATTAATTTACCACGAGCTTGTTTTCCAGTTTCTGGAATTTCGTAAACTTTTATGCTAAATACTTTTCCTTTTGTCGTAAATATAAGCAATGTATCCAAGTTTTTTTGGCGATATACATGTCTTTTTACAACGTCATCTTCAATCGTATTTGTCGCATTAACTCCTACGCCACCTCTTCTTTTGCGAACGGTACGAATCAATCGGTATTCTCTTAACATAACCTTTTTTCAGTCAAAGTCACTACAACTTCTTCATCTTTAATCAAATCTTCAATCGTAATTTCGGCTCTCGTATTTCTAATTTCAGTTTTTTCTATCATCACCAAAATCTTCTTTTTAACTTAATAGCCTCCTCTTTAATTATACCATATATTTTCGAATCATCAGCTAAAATTGCATTTAATTCTTCAATTAATAACATCAATTCGTTGTATTCTTCATTAATTTTATCTCTTTCCAATCCAGTCAATCTTTTGCAATCTCATATCTAAAATTGCTTTTTGCTTGAATTTCTGAGAATGAAAAAAAGCCTCTATTAAATTAGCTTTTGCAACATTCGCATCTTTTGCAGCTCTAATAATTCTAATAACTTCTTCAATATTATCAAGTGCTATTTTAAATCCTTCCAAAATATGAGCCCTATTTTTTTAGCCTTATTAAGCTCAAATTTTACTCTTCTCGTAATAACCTCATATCTATGCTCTAAATATTTTTTTCCAAAATCTGTTTTTAAATTCAAGACTTTTTGGTGCATTGTTTACCAACGCCAACATTATTACTCCAAAAGTATTTTTGCAAATCAGTAAATTTATACAAATTATTTAATACTAACTCACTTTCTTCACCTTTCTTCAACTCGATAACAATTCTAATTCCATCTCTGTCAGTTTCATCTCTTAAATCTGAAATTCCAGTCAATCTTTTTTGTTTTACTAAATTTGCAATTCTTTCGATAAATCTAGATTTATTCACTTGATATGGCAATTCAGTTACAATTATTGACTCTTTCCCATTTTTTGCTTTTTCAATTTCTACACGACCCGCAACGATTAATTTTCCACGTCCTGTTCTGTACGCATCATAAATTCCTTGTCTACCATTTATAATTCCACCTGTCGGAAAATCAGGACCTTTTATGTAACCGATTAACTCATCTATCGAAATTTCTGGATTATCAATCAATGCTACAATCCCATCAACTACTTCTCCTAAATTATGTGGCGGAATATTTGTTGCCATCCCTACGGCAATCCCATTCGCTCCATTTAACAATAAATTAGGCAATTTTGCTGGTAAAACCACTGGTTCATCTAAACTTTCATCAAAGTTTTTTCTATAATCAATCGTATCTTTTCCGATATCTGCCAATAATTCTTCAGTAATTTTAGCCATTCTCGCCTCAGTATATCTCATCGCCGCAGCTTCATCACCATCAATCGATCCAAAGTTTCCGTGACCATCGATTAATTCATATCTCATATTAAAATCTTGTGCCATTCTTACCATCGCACCATATACAGACGAATCTCCGTGAGGGTGAAATTTCCCTAAAACGTCCCCAACAATTCTTGCTGATTTTTTAAATGGCGTTTTATGGCTCATTCCCATTTCATTCATTGCAAAAAGAATTCTTCTGTGAACAGGTTTTAATCCATCCCTTACATCTGGCAACGCACGACTTACAATAACACTCATCGAGTAATCTAAGTACGCAGATTTTATCTCGTCTTCTATATACACATTTTGTTCATTCGATAAATCAGTAGTTTTTGGTAATCCATCTACAATTATTTCTTTATCGTCATTTTCATTTATCTCTTCGTTTTCTTTTTTATCTTCATCTCTGAAATCATCAGACATTTATTTTCTCCTCCTCGTTTTTAGTTCATCACTAACCTCATCATTTCACAACTAAATATCCAAATTCTTAACATAACTTGCATTATCTTCAATGAATTTTTCTTCTTGGCTCTACTTTATCTCCCATTAAAATATTAAACATTTTTATCAGCATAAGATGCATCTTCCATCGATACTTTCAACAATGTTCTCACTTCTGGATCCAACGTAGTTTCCCACAATTGCTCAGGATTCATTTCTCCCAATCCTTTATATCTTTGAACTGTATATTTTCTATTCTCATTTTCAAGAACTTTTGTCACTTGTTTTAATTGGTCATCAGAATATGCGTATCTAACCGCTCTACCGGCCTGTATTTTGTATAAAGGCGGTTGCGCTATATAAATATACCCTTCATCAATTAACTCTCTCAAATGTCTGTAAAAGAACGTTAGCATCAATGTTCTAATATGTGCTCCATCAACATCCGCATCTGTCATTATTACAATTTTATGATATCTCAATTTTTTTCAAGATTTATATCATCACCAAATCCAGCTCCAAATGCTGTTATCATATCTCTAATTTCTGCATTTTCAAGTGCTTTATGAATCCCCGATTTTTCTACATTCAAAATTTTCCCTCTCAAAGGCAAAATCGCTTGGAATCTTCTATCTCTACCTTGTTTTGCAGAACCTCCAGCTGAATTCCCCTCAACTATGAAAAATTTCTGATTCTGACGGATCTTTTGACGAACAATCTGCTAATTTCCTGGCAATGAACCAACTTCAAGATTACTTTTTTTCTCAAAACTAACTCTCTAGCTTTTTTTAGCCGCTTCCCTAGCCTTTTTTTCGACATCAACATTTTTTCAATAATTTTTTCTGTCGCTTTCGGATGATCTTCCAAATAGAATTTCAATTTATTTCCAACAATATTCGAAACAATTCCTGAAACTTCACTATTTCCTAATTTAGTTTTTTTGTTTGTCCTTCAAATTGTGGCTCAGGTATTTTTCACACTAATTACGCAAACTAATCCCTTCTCTAACATCTGTTCCCTTGGAATGATCCACCTTTTTTTCCTTAATCAATTTCATTTCTTTTTGCAATATCATTCACTGTTCTTGTTAAAGCTGTTCTAAACCCACTTACATGCGTTCCACCTTCATGAGTATTTATATTATTTACAAACGAATAAACAATTTCTCTTTGAGCAGTAGTATAACTCATAGCAATTTCCACTTCAACAATTTTAGCTCCAACTTTTTTTATAAAAACATTTCCGTCTTCATCTACAGCTTCTACTTCTTTTGCTGGCTGCGTTTCATAAGAATCCGCCATATAAATTACATCTTCCACGATTTTTTCTTCATTAGTAATCTCTCTCAAAAAGTCTTTTATTCCACCTTCAAAGTGAAAATCTTCTTCTCTAATCTCATCAGGTTTTCTTGCATCAACCAACTTGATTTTCAAACCTTTATTCAAATAAGCCAACTCTTTTAATCTCGATTCTAAAACCGAAAAATCATAAACTGTTGTTTCAAATATTTCATCATCTGCTTTAAATTTAATAACTGTACCATGTGCATCTTCTGGTGCGTCCCCAATTTTTTCAGGTGCTGATGTAGGAACTCCTCTTTTGTAAGTCTGTCTCACAATTTGTCCATCTCTAGTTACAGTTGCTTCAACCCATTCAGACAACGCATTTACAACGGAAATACCTACTCCGTGAAGTCCCCCAGACACTTTATAGTTATCGTTATCAAATTTACCTCCAGCATGAAGCACTGTCATTACAACTTCCAATGTAGATTTCCCAGTTTTATGCATTGCTACTGGTATTCCACGACCATTGTCTGTCACTTCGATAATATTTCCTTCTAAAATTTTCACTGTTATATTATCACAAATCCCAGCCAAAGCCTCATCCACACTATTATCAACAATTTCCCACACCAAATGGTGCAATCCTTTTGAAGAAGTCGATCCTATATACATTCCAGGTCTCTTTCTTACCGCTTCCAACCCTTCTAAAACCGTAATACTCTCGGCTCCATAATTATTAGCCATTTTTACAAATTCCTCCCTTTTCACTATTATTTACTTTTCCAATTACTTTAACTTGTCATTTTGAATAAATTATTTTTTACGCTACTTCTATTATACACTTCTTAAGTTTATTTATTGTTTTAATTCACTTAATTTTTTTATTTTTTTCTCAAATTTATTTTTCCAACACAGAAATTTCCAAAGACATGATCTAAAATATCCTCTGAAGAAATTTCTCCAGTAATTTCAGACAATGAATCTAGTGCCTCTTTTTAAGTCCACAGAAATCAAATCCATCGGAAGTCCCATATCTATTGTTTCAAAAAAATATTTCTTATCGCATCCTTCGTCTTTTCAAGTGCCGTTTTATGCCGAACATTAGTAATTATCAATTTTTTTCAGACGAATCTTCCACCTTTTTCATCTACAATGAACGAATAAATTTTTTTCTTCCATATCCTCAATTCCAACATTTTTTTGTGCTGAAATTTCCACAATATTTTTCAAAATTATATTCATCCAAATCAATTTTTTTCTTTCCAAATCAATTTTATTCAATAAAACAATTACTTTTTTTATGATTTTTCATTAATCTGATTAATTACTTCACGGTCTTCATCTTCCAATTCTCTCGAGGCATCCAAAACCAATAACACTAAATCAGCTTTTTTTCAATAAATTCCTTCGATTTTTTTCAACACCAATATTTTTCAACAATATCATCTGTCTGTCTAATTCCAGCCGTATCCACCAATACTAACGGAATCCCTTTTATGTTAATAACTTCCTCAATCACATCTCTCGTAGTTCCCGCAACATGAGTTACTATCGCTCTCTCTTCCCTCAACAACGAATTTAAAAGCGTAGACTTCCCAACATTTGGTTTTCCAACAATAACTGTTTTTATCCCCTCTTTTATTTTTTTACCTTTATCATAAGATTCTATAAGTCGAGTAGCCTCTTCATAAACCGCCTCTAAGTTATCTCTTAACTCAACTGGCAACGGATCATCAATCCCTTCCTCAGGATAATCCAAAATAACATTAACATGCGCCGTAATATCCAGCAACGCCTTTTTAAAGCTATTAATCTTATCCCTCAAATCTCCTCTCAATTGATCTAAAGAAAGCGAGATACTCTTCTCAGTTTTCCCTTGTATCAAGTCCATTACCGCCTCTGCTTGCGACAAATCAATTCTCCCATTCATAAATGCTCTTTTTGTAAATTCCCCTTGCTCAGCATGCCTAGCACCATTTTTAAGAACCAATTCCAACACCTTTTGAGTAACAAACTGTCCACCATGACAATTAATCTCAACAACATCCTCACAAGTATATGTTTTCGGTGCCTTCATTCTCACAACCATCGATTCATCTATTACTTTTTCTCCATCGTGAATAAATCCATAATTAAACTGATAAAAACCCAAATCTTTATTTGGGTTTTTAGGCTTAAATATTTTATCTAAAATTTCAAATGATTTATCTCCCGATATTCTTATTATACCAATTCCACCTTCACCTTTAGGCGTTGAAATTGCTGCAATTGTATCAAATAACATCGTCATACCTCATTCTATTTATTTTTTTGTTTTTTTAATTACCAAATATCTTTTAGGATCTTCTCCTACACTTTCAGTTTCTAACCCTTTGATAAATGATATTTCTTCATGTATTATCTTTTCTTTCTCTAGCTGACATAGGATTCAATTTTACAGTTTTTTCCTGAATCCAACACTTTTTTTACCTTTTTTTCTAGCTAATTCTCTCAAAGAAGCTTCTCTCTTTTGTTTGTAATTATTTGAATCAATAACAACTTTCAAATGTTTTTAGAGATTTAACTGAACTTAACAAATACTCAATACTATTCAATGAACTTCCTTTTTCACCAATTAAATATCTCATATCTTTTTCCATCCACATTAACGATATATTTGTCACCTTCTTTAGCGATATCAACTATTACTATTTCCAATTTAGAATTAACCAAAAAAACTCTTTTATAAAACTTCTAATTTTTGCTAACATTTGCATCATTAGCATCAATTTGTTTTTTTCTGATACAGTTTCTTTGTTTTCTTCTTTTCTTTTTACAATTTTATTTTTTTGAAAATCTTTTGAACTAGAATTTCTTCTTTCAGAATTTTTTTGTCATTTTCTTTATTTTTCATTTTTAGTTTGTAATCTAGGTTTTTAAAGTAATATTTTTCATTTTTACTTTCTCTTTTTTTCAAGTGCTCATTTTTCAAATCCTCAACTTGAGATTTTTTTCACTATTTCTACTTCATATTCACCTTTTTATACTAACAAACAATATCTTTTTAGGATATTTTAAGACCTTTACTTTATAAGTTTCGTCCTCTCCTAAAGTCAGCGATCTTTTTATCATACTGTTTAATTCTTCTTCATTTTGTGCTTTTAAGATTATTTTTATCCATTACCTAATTTCTTCCTTTCATAATGAAATATTGTTGAATAACAGAAAAAATCGTTGAGAATAAGTAGTATAAAGTTACTCCCGAAGGCATTCTATAGAAAATAAATAACATCATCAATGGCATCGTATAAAGCATTGATTGCATTGGATTATTTTCTTGCTTATCACCTGTGCTACCAGTCATAATTTTTTGTTGTACAAAAGTTGCTGCTGTATTTAAAATTGGCAACAAATTAAACGACAATGTGTTTGTAATTTGAAATAACGCATCTGGTTTTTTCAAATTAAACCATAAAAAAGTTGCATCATTAGGGATTGCATTTCCAATAAGCGCATAATATAAAGCCACAAATATTGGCATTTGAATTAACAATGGCAAACATCCACCTAATGGATTTACCCCATTTTCCTTATAAACTTCCGCTGTTCTTTTTTGAAATTCTTGCGGATTATCTTTATATTTCTCTTTCAATTTATCCAATTCTGGTTGAATTTCTCTCATTTTTTTCATCGACTTCTCTTGCTTTAAAGTCAATGGAAATATTAATATTCTCATCATTATAGTTAAAATAATTATCGCAACACCATAATTTCCAACTATATTAGTAATTCCTTTTAATAAATTTACTGCTAAATCTACCAAAAACGGTATTTTTAAACATGAATTAGTTCCTCCATATTATTTTTATTTTAAGGGATCGTATCCACCTTTTATGAAATGGATGACATTTTAGTATTCTTTTTACACTCAAAAAAAGTTCCTTTAATCGCTCCATATTTTTGTAATTGCTTGTCTTGAATATTCAGAACAGGTTGGGTAAAACCTACATCTTCTACCAAAAGCTCCTGAAAAAAATTTCTGATAAATTTTTAATTAAAAAAACAATAGAATTTGTTTCATTTTTCTCGTCACCTTCAATAAATCTTTTTTTCAATATCTTTATATTTTTATATTTTTTTATATTTTTCTTTCAAAATTGATTTGCCTACAAACACATAATCCGAATTCTTTTTTTAAATTCTGCCCATTTTTCTTTTACAAATTCTCTAAAAAGTCTTTTTATTCTATTTCTTTGAACAGCATTTCCAGTCTTCTTACTTGCAACAAATCCGAATCTTTGTTCTTCATTCTCATTATTTCTTACGAAAACAATCGCATATTTTTGTATAAATTTTTTTGAATTATTGTAAACTAAAGAAAACTCTTTTGAATTTTTTTATTTTTATAGACATTTTTCTCTTAACTCTTTTTCTGTTTTAAAAAGCCCGGTGCTGCTTTTTTTATTCACCGGGTTATGCTGATAATTTAGCTCTTCCTTTTGCTCTTCTTCTTTTTAATACATTTCTTCCACTTTTTAGTTTTTCATTCTTAATCTAAATCCGTGGTCTTTTTTTCTTTTTCTTTTTATTTGGTTGATATGTTCTTTTTGTCATCTCTCTTCCTTTCTAAAATTAATTTTATTTTTTTACTAGTTTATTTATTTACATTTTTAACTAACATTTTTTTAATAAACTGTTTACGATATATAATAAACAAATTTTTCAAAAAAAGTCAAGAAGTATTTGATACTTTTTCAATATTTTTAAATTAAAAATAAAATTTGTAAAAAGGATTTTTACTTTTTATTATTTTAGAAAAATTTTTTTAAACAAAATTGTAAATTATATTTTTTTGAAAATAAAAAAATTAATAAAAAAATATTTTTGTAGAAAGATTTAATTTAAAAAAATATTTTTTTATATTTTTTTGAGAATTGATTTATTTTCTAAAAAAATTTTTTTAAATTTGAAATTTTAAAAAAATATGTTTTTATATAAAAATGTATTTCATAAAATTTGTAAAAATATTTTTTTAATAAGTAAATTTATTTTTTTGAGTAAAAATTTTTAAATTAAAAAAATTACAAAAAAATAATTTTAAAAATTAAAAGTAAACAAAAAAATAGAAAAAGAGTTTTTCCACAATATTATTATAATATAATTTATTTATATTAGTATATATATTATTATTATAGAATGTGGAAATGTGGGAATGTAGAATTGACAAGAGGGTTTGCCAACTTTTTAAATGTGGAAAACTTTTGCCCTAAATTGTGGAAAACTTTTTTTCCACAAAGTTTTCCCATAGTTTTTCCACACTAATTGTGGGAATGTGGAAAAAAATGTGGATAACCTGTGGGAATATTGATAAATAGGCTCTTCAAAATATATGTGGAAAAAGTATTAAAAAAATGTGGAAAACTTCTAGAACCCTTATTTATTCAGTAATTAAGAGTAAATAAAAATGTGGAAAACTTTTTGTAAGTTTATTGATTATTTATATTTTTTTATGTTATATTTAATTTGGAAAGAAAATAAAAAGGGAGTTGTTAATATGGAAATGACAGCCTCAAAATCGTGGGAAAAAAATTCAAAAATGTTTAAAAAGAAAGTAGATGAAATGGAGTTTAACACTTTCTTTAAGAATGTTGAGGCAACGGATTTGTCTAATAATAAGTTAGTTTTTAACTTGTAAATCAAATTTAGTAAGACAAAATGTGGAAAAGTATAAAGAACAATTTGAAGAGTATCTTGAACTTATGTTTGATGAAGAGATAAAGGTGGAATTTGTTGTAAAAAAAGAGATTATTCCACAAGAAGTCGTTTATCATCATAAAGTCGAAGTACCTAGAGAAAAAATTAGAACAGGCTTAAATGCTAAAAATAGATTGGATAATTTTGTTGTTGGAGAAAATAGTAAATTAGCTTTTAACGCATGTTTGGCAGTTGTGGAAAATCCTACGCCTGTGTATAATCCGTTATTTATTTATGGTGGATCAGGATTGGGGAAAACCCATTTAATGCAAGCTGTTGGAAATGCTATTTTAGAAAGAAATCCAAATAAAAGAGTGTATTATTCAACTTCTGAAGAATTTTCAAATGAGTTTTTTAAAGTGCTTCAAGAAGGGAGAATACAACATTTTAGGGATAAATTTAGAGCTTTGGATGTGTTGCTTTTTAGATGATATTCAATTTTTTTGAAAAAGTTTTTTTGGAAGAGGAGAAGGAACTGTTGAGGAAGAGTTTTTTTCCACACTTTTTAATAAAGCTTCAAGAGTTGGGAAAACAAATAATAATGATAAGTGACAGATACCCAAAAGAAATTAAAAATTTATCAAAGAGGCTGGAATCAAGGTTTTTATCAGGGTTGTCAGTTGAAATTCAGCAACCTGGATTTGAAACGAGAATGATGATTTTAAGAAATATTGCTCAAACACAAGAAATAGAAATAAGTGACAGCATACTTGAGTATATATCAGATTCTGTACATACGAATGTAAGGGAGCTAGAAGGCATTTTGACACATTTAAATGCTAGATCAAAATTATTAAATGAGAAAATAACATTAGAACAAGTTCAAGAAATGATTTCCAATAATGCAAAACGTGAAGAGTCAAAGGTTAGTGCGAAGAAAGTAATAGAAATGATATCTACAGAATATAATGTCAGTGTAGCAGATATGAAATCTAAAAAGAGACTAAGAAAAAAATTGTGGATACAAGGCAAATTACGATGTATTTGCTGAAAAAAATAATGACAAATTAGGATTAAGTCTGACCGCAATTGGTGGATTACTTGGTGGGAAAGATCATAGTACAGTGATTAGCAGCATAAGAAAAATTGAGGCAAAAGTCAATGAAGACGTGGCTTTCAGAAAAGAAATAGAGACATTAAGACGAAAGATATTCAGATAGATAAAGTTATTAACAATAATGTGGAAAAAGATGTGGAAAACTTTGTGGAAAAAGTATGAGGGATTTAAAAGAAGTTTTTCCACATTTTATATGAAGAGAATGTGGGAAAAAAAATCATAAAAAAATGATAAAAATATCATTAATTTAAAAATTAAAAATATAAGAAAAACAAAATTGATTGTAGAAAACTTTAAAAAGTTATCCACAAAATGTGGAAAGTTTTTCCACATTTGATATATGAACTAACAATCCTTGAAAAATATGATAAATATTAATAAAAATGAAACTTAGTAAAAATATAAATGTGGAAAAAAAGTTTTTTTGAATAGTTTTTCCACATAGTTATCCATATAAGTTTTCCACAAAATGTGGATTACTAAAAAAATGATTAAATATATATTAATAAAAAAATTTATAAAATTTTAATTTTTAAATGTGGAAAACTTGAGTTATCCACATTAGTTAAAAAGTTATCCACATATGAATGTGGAAAAGATGTGAAATTAGAAGATAGATAAATAAAGGGTTTGAGGAGAATTGTGGAAAAAGATGTGGAAAAACTTTTTAATTAGAGTTTTTCCACAGTGAAAAATTTTTAAAAAGCAAACATTAATAAAATATATAATTAAAATAAGAGATTGGAGAGAAAAATGGATAAAAAAAGTAGCTGAAAACATAGAAATAGTGGAGATTAAAACAGATTTTTATAAAATTGGATCAATTGTTGAAGTGGACAAATTTGACAGGAAGTGGTTCTGAAGCAAAAAAATGTTTATATTGAATGGGAGATGTGAAGGTTAATGGAGAGGTTGAATTGAGACGTGGAAAAAAAATCCATGAGGGAGATATTGTTGAATTTAATGGTGAAAAAAATCACGGTTAAGGTGCAAAAAAATAGGCAGTTTTAAAAATATTGTTGAAAGAAAAAAATTTTTAACTATAAAAAAAGAGGAAAAAAATGTATTTGAGTCAGATAAATTTTAATAATTTTCGTTGTTTGAATGACAAGAGAATTGAGCTGGATAGGTATTTTTAATTTAATATACGGAAAGAATGGACAGGGGAAAACATCGTTGATTGAAGCTGTTCATTTTTTTGGCTACTGGGGAAAAGTTTTTAGGACGAAAAAAAGATAAAAGGAAATGTTGAAATATAATACGAATAGAATTATTGTATTTGGAAAATATATTGACAAAAAAACGGAGATGAAAATTCGTTGGCGATTGATTTGAATGAGGACAAAAAGACGTTTTTATATCAATAGAAATAAAGATAAATATATTGAATATGTGGGAAAATTAAATATAATTTCGTTTATTCCTGAGGATATTGAGATAATTATGGGAAAATCCAGGGGTTCGGAGAGGATTTTTTTAATTATGAAATTTCACAGGCGAGAAGAGATTATTTGGAAGCGATTGTTAATTTTTGAGAAAAATATTGAGAATACGGAATAAAATGATAAAAGGCGAAAGAGACTGGAGAAGAAATTTATAAAATTTATAATGAAAGATTTATAGAAGAAGGGTAAAAATAATTATCCACAGACGAGAATTTATAAAAAAATTGTCAATTTTGTTAAATTTGAATTATCGAAAAATTATTTGATGAAAAAAATCAGAATTAAAATTGAAGTATGATTGTTTTTTTGGGAGATGTTGAAAAAGACGAAGGAAGAATTGACGGAAATATTTGAAAGATTGTGTAAAAAGGAAGGCGGAAAGAGAGAAACTACAGGGATACAGTTTGATTGGTCCACAAAAAGATGATTTCGTATTTGAATTAAATGGGAAAAAAATGCAAAATCGTTTTTCGTCACAAGGGAAAAAGAAATCAATAATTTTTCTCATTGAAGCTGTCAGAGATTGATATTTTTGTTGAAGGAAAAAAATGAATATCCGATTTTTTTGATGGATGATATTGCATCGTATTTTTGATGAGATTAGGAAAAAAATAGTATTTTTGGAGTACTTTCGTAATAAGAAAAATACAGTGTTTTATGACTTCGACTGAAGATTTGAAAATTTCAGGGAAAAAAATAATTGTAGATGGAGGGGATGTGATTTTTGGATGAGTGAGCAATCAAAAAGTACAAAATTTAAAAAGTTTGGTTAAAAAAATTCGTATGAAGCGAAAATCGTTTATATTTAGGAATGAAAAAAATATTTATTGTGGAAAAATTAAGAAAAATTGGGGAAAAAAATTGTGGGAAAAACCTCTTGCAGAAAAAAAGTCTAATCCGAAAAAAATTTATTTAAAAAAAGTTTTTGCAGATAAATACGAATGATACGACACTTTATCATATGATGAGCACGTATTTGAATGTTATAAAAGAAAAGACGAATAAATTTTTTTGGGGATGGAAGCGATTGAGAGCATTGATTTGAGAAAGCTAAATTACAAGATTCATAGAGGATTGTTAGATGAGTTAATTGAAAATGATGAAATAAGAGGAGATGTTCCAGTTAATCAGATTCCGAAAAGATTTAAGAAAAAAGATTTTGAAGAGAATTTGAAAAAGATGGAAAAGGTTAGATGGGAAGATATTAGTTTGACTGACGAGGAATTGGAAGAGATTTATGAGAGTCTTGGTAAAATGAAATATGTGGAGTATGCCCAGAAGTTGGAAGAAATTGCCATAAATCGAAGAAAAAAAGATAAATATTTGTTGGCAAATGGGTATCAGCAATGTGAAGAATGTGGAAAAATATTTTTACCTTATAAGAATGAAAGAATATGTTACGAATGTTATGGGAAAAAAGAGGAAGATAAATTTCGAAAAATGGTAAGATTAATACAAAGGGAGCCATTTGTTAGTGAAAAAAGGGCTATAAAGATTACAAATCTAGATGCTTCGACGTATTATAGGGTTAGGGACAAGTTGTCACAGGAAGTGTATGAGGATATGCTTTATTTTTGTTTGGAAAAGGATGAGGAGATAAAAGTGTAGTGAAGATTATAAATATGAGATAAAAATTAGAGGCAAGAAAGGCAATTTCAGATTTTATAAAAAAATTATGTTTATTACAAAATTGGTTCAGATGATAAAGATGTTTTTGGCTATTGAGCAAAAAAAGTTTTTGAAGCGTTTGAATAAAGAATTAAGTTTTTAAGAGAAAAGATTTTTGGGAAATAAATAAAAAAATAGACTTATAATATATTTTTTTGTATAATGTAAGATATGTGAAAAAGTGTTGAAAAAGGGATAAATAAATACAAGAAAGGTAAAATTATAATGAATGTAGAAGAGTTATTGGAAGAGGCTTGGAAAGCGGTTCAAGATGAAAAAAATAAAGGATGCAGTGATTTATTTAGAAACGATTTTAGAGATAGATAGATATAATTTAGAAGCATTTTTTTAATGTTGATAAGAATTTATTTAAGAATGGAAAATTATGAGCTGGCAATGGAATATTGTGAGGAAGCCTACGAAAAAAATTCGATAAAAAAATCTAGACGTTATATTTTTCTATGGGTCTTTTGTATCAATCAATTGGAAAAAAAATAAAAAAAGCAAGTTTTTATTATAAAGAATTTCTTGAAATAGAGAAAAATTATCATGTTTTGTTAAATTTGGGAATTTGTTATACTGAATTAAATTTTTGGAAAAAGGCGTTGGAAACAATTGATGAAGCGATAAAACTTGAGCCAGAAAAGTCAGAAGGATATATGGCAAAAAGCTGAGTACTTGGCTGAAATGGGAGACTATAAAGGAGCTTTTAGAAATATATGAAGATAGGGTAAAAGCAGAAGGTAACAATGTTGAAGAGTATTATCTTTACATGCGAATGGGAGATGTAATGGCAAGAGCTGGAAAAAAATAGATGAAGCAATTCATTATTACAATATCTCGATAAATTATGAAGATACTCCAGATTATATTTTTTTGAAAATTTTTTTTATAGTTTGCTAATATCTGAAAAAGAGATACGATGAAATTGAATTATTAATAGTAAATTATAAAAAAATTCAAGTGATGGAAGAAAAAAATATTTGGATATAGAAGGTCGTTTTTTCATTGGAAATAAAGGACTTTAAAAAGAGCTGAAAGAGTTTGCGAAAAAAATTGATTATGTTGTCTCCAGAAAAATCCAAGAGGGTACTTTAATTATGCGTATGTTATGGAATTGCAACATAAATATGATGAGGCATTGGACTATATTTATAAAGCGAGTAACTATACAGACGATGTTGAAAAAAATAAAGGCTGCTAGAAATAGAATAATGTCTTTGAAAAGAAGATACGGTCGTTTGAAAAAAAGCAGAAGAAAAAAAGAAAAAAAGAAGCAATGGAAAAAGAGAAAGAAAATAATTTAAAGCTAGAACAAGATGAAAGAAAACAAGTGTAGCAGATGTGCTTTTTTGAAGGAAAGCGAAGGAGTTAAATGAAAAAAATAAAAAAATTACGAAATAAATAAAAAAATTATGATAAAAAAATGTTTTGATTGAAATGTTGAAAAAAATTTTTGATAAATTGGGAAGTTATGTTGTCGAGCCAGGAAGAAATGAGATAAAGAGGATAAAGATTAAGAATAATGGCGAAGAAAAAAAAAGTAAATGTAAAAAAATTTAAGAAAAAGGATTTTTTCGCAATTGATTTATAAATATGGGAAAGGTTCTAAGGCTAGAAGATCTTATGAGTATGGGAATAAATTGCTTGAATTAGGGATACAGACACCAGAACCGATTGCGTATTTTGATGATTTTGGTGAAGATAAAAGAAGTTTTTATTTGAGCGAAGAATTGAAATATGATTTTACTTGTCGGGAAGTTTTGTGGAATGATTTTTGGACTTTCAGACGAGGAAATGGAAAAAAACAGATGCCTTATAGAGATGAAGTGATTAGGCAATTTGCAAAATTTACAGTAAAATTGCATGAAAGTGGTGTAAAATTTGATGATTATTCACCAGGGAATGTCTTGATAAAAAAAGATGGAGATAAATATGAGTTTTATTTGGTAGATTTGAATAGAATGAGTTTTAATACGAAATTAAGTTTGACGACACGAATGGAAAATGTTTCTAAAATGATGGAAGAAGAGATTTTTGCAAGGAAATTTTCAAAGGCGTATTCGGAATTTTGTACGAGATACACAGAAGAGGAAGTTTTTTTAAAAAAATTGTATCATTTTATTAAGAAACATAAATTTAGAGTGTTTATAAAAGATAGCACGAGACCGTTTAGAAGAATGTTGAAAAAAATAAGAGGATTCTCAAAGAAAGTGAGGAAAAATAGAAAAAATGAAAAATTATGATGTGATAGTAGTTGGAGGAGGACATGCAGGAGTAGAGGCAGCTTTAGCTTCAGCTCGTCAAGGTTTAAAAACAGCGTTGTTTACGATATATTTGGACAGTATTGCAATGATGTCTTGTAATCCTTCAGTTGGAGGACCAGGGAAAAGCCATTTGGTTTCAGAATTGGGAATGTTAGGCGGAGAAATGGCTAGACATATTGACAGATATAACTTGCAATTGAAGAATTTGAATCATACGAAAGGTCTGGCGTCGAGAATAACTAGGGCACAGGCTGATAAATATTGGTATAGAATTAAAATGAGAGAAATCGTTGAGCATCAAGAAAATTTAGAAATTGTTCAAGGAATTGTGAGCGATTTAATCGTGGAAAATGGTGAGATAAAAGGGATAGAAGATAATTTAGGAGTAAAATATGGAGCAAAAGCGGTTGTTTTGTGTACTGGAACTTTTTTGAAAGGGCAGTATATAATTGGGGATGTGAAATATTCGGCAGGACGTCAAGGAGAACCAGCAAGTGACAAATTATCGGATAGATTAGAAGAATTGGGATTTGAGATAGATAGATACCAAACAGCAACACCTCCGAGAATTGCTAAAGATTCAATAGATTTCTCAAAAATGGAGGAATTAAAAGGTGAAAAAAATCCTAGATATTTTTCATATGAAACGAAAAAAGAGTATAATCAGACATTGCCGACTTGGTTGACATTTACGACTGAAGAAACGATAAGAGTTGGTAAGGAGATGTTGCAATATTCACCGATTGTTACTGGGATTGTTAGTACAAAAGGTCCTCGACATTGTCCGTCGCTTGACAGAAAAATAATGAATTTTCCTGAAAAGACAAATCATCAAATTTTCTTGGAGCAAGAATCAGTTGAATCGGATGAAGTCTATATTAATGGGTTTACGACTGCGATGCCGCCATTTGCACAGGAAGCGATGTTAAAAACGATAACTGGACTTGAAAATGCAAAGATTGTGAGACATGGATATGCGATAGAATATAATTTTATTCCTGCTCATCAATTAAATTTGACTTTGGAATCTAAAGTGATTAAAGGAATTTATACGGCTGGTACGATTAATGGAACAAGTGGATATGAGGAAGCGGCTTGTCAAGGATTTATCGCAGGTGTGAATGCTGCTAGAAAAATATTAGGGAAAGAGCAAATTGTGATTGATAGAAGTGAAGGTTACATTGGAGTTTTGATTGATGATATTATTAATAAAAAGACACCAGAGCCTTATAGAGTATTGCCTTCAAGAGCGGAGTACAGATTAACATTAAGACAAGACAATATTTTTATTAGATTATTCGATAAAGCTAAAGAAATTGGGCTTTTGAGTGAAGAGAAATTGAATGAGCTTGAAAATGCGAAAAAAGAAATGGATAAAGAGATTGAGAGATTGAAGGGAATTACGGTTTATCCAACGAAGGAAACAAATGAGAAATTATTTTTGTTTGGGAAAGAGTATGCAGAGAAAAATAATGAGGAATTTGTGAAAACGGGGGCGAATAATCCAGTTTCGGCATTTGAATTTTTGGCGAGAAAAGAGATAAACTATGATAATTTGTCGGAATTTGTGGAAACTGTTGAATTAGATCCGTTGGCGAAAGAGCAAGTTGAAATTGAAGCAAAATATAGGGTTTTTATCGAGCGTGAAAAAGCACAAATTGAGAAATTTAAAAAATTGGAAGAAATGATTATTCCAGAAGATTTTGATTATGAAAAAGTACAAGGATTGAGTAATATTGCTATTTCAGGACTTGTTTATGGAAAGCCAAGAACAATAGGTCAAGCGAGCAGAATAAGTGGAGTGACTTATAACGATATTGCGTTGTTAATTGCTTTATTAAAATAATTTGTGTTATAATAAAATGATTTAGATTTGATAAAGTTTTTATTAGATAAAGAAAGTAAAATAAATAGGAGGA
>BNJU01002995.1_pt1 | contig 29653 bp, 48 predicted proteins | sample 8539281 | NCBI WGS metagenome assembly BNJU01 (sample SAMD00202456, study PRJDB9452) | human saliva metagenome | isolation source: human saliva | place: Japan
TTAATAAAGTATATGACCCAACATGGGGTTTCGTGTCATAATAATGACACAGGCAAATAGTCAAGTAAATACAAGGGTTTTTAGAGCTTCTACCAAAGTTTAAAATCAAAAAAATGAATCGTTGGTGTGCTGTTTAGATCAGTTATTATGAAAAATAAATGTTGTAAACAGTACATCAGCATAAAGGAGGAACTCATATGTCTAAGGTGAAAAAAAGAAACAATTGAAGCAAAAGGATTTGCTATTCAAATTTATACTGAAGACTTTCAAAACGACTATATAAGTCTAACAGATATTGCTAGATATAAAAAGCGATGAACCAAGTGATGTAATTAAAAAAATTGGATGAGAAGAAAAGATACAATTGAATTTCTTGGTTTATGGGAAAAGCTTAAACAACATGAATTTCAATTCGGTCGAATTCGACCGAATTAAATCGAAGCTGGATATAATTCCCTTTACACTGTCCCCTAAGAAATGAGTAGAAAAAACAGATGCAATCGGAATTATCTCAAAAGGCGGAAGATATGGTGGTGCATTTGCACATACAGATATTGCCTTTGAATTTGCTTCATGGATTTCTGCTGAATTTAAGATGTATGTAATTCAGGATTACAAAAGACTTAAGTCAGATGAAAACTCTAAGCTATCATTAGGTTGGAATCTTAATCGAGAAATTTCCAAGATTAACTGCAAAATTCATATAGACGCAATCAAAGAATATCTCTTAAAAGATCTTACCAACGAACAGTTGCAGAATTAAACAAGCTACTTGATATGGGAGAAGTAGAAGAAAAAGAAAATCTTAATCCATTACTTGAAGATGTAAAGAGGGCTATTGTAGATTTTTGTAAAAGGGAATATGAAGATGATAGTTATACCTATGGAAATTTTAGTAATCTATTTCCTGACCTTGCTCATATTGGAATTGCATATACTACTACACTAGATGAAAAGCATGAAATTCAATATGAAATTAGCTTAGAAGATTTTACAGCTACTCAATATATCAATGGAGAACCAATTACAAAGATTGATTATCTCAAAGACCTTGGAAGTGAAAAAAAGGCATTGGAATTTCTAAAACAGGAAATGGAATATGGAGACTTTGGGGAGTTTGTATCTATTGATGATAATGACCTTAAAAAAGCATTAGGTCTTGAAAGAGATGACAATGGTAATATCTATGATCCGCTTGCAAAAGATTTGGATAATGATGGTGTGCCAGATAGATACGATAATGACTTTAGAGACAGTGACTACTTTGAAACTACTTATGATGTAGAGGATAATATTCACATAAGTGCAGAAAGTAAAGAAAAGGTATCTGAAAAACCATCTATATTAGGACAGATTAAGTCATATTAGTCAGAAGAAAAACAAGCAGAAACACGAGAAAATAAATCAAAAGAACATGATGAACGTTAAGGGGCTTATGACAAATCTCCTTTTCGCTTTTGTAGAAACTATGGAGGTGTATTATGAACTACAAAGAAATGAGAAATACACTAGAACAAATGGCAAATGAAAATCACGAAGATTTTGCTAAGGCACTAATTAGTTTTGAAAAAGGAATCAATGATAAAGATGTCTTGGAAAAGTTATACCAGGAGTATACGGATAATGACAGTATGAGTTTGCTTAATGATGAGTTTGATTATTTGATTAATGAACTTAGAGAAAATGGACAGATTAAAGACAGTGCAGCAATTGAAAACGAAGATAATGATCTGGTGAATATTGTTGGTAATATCGTAGGCGAGGTTGAAATAATTGAAAGAGAAAATAAGAATGGAGAAGCCTTTAAAGTAGTTAATTTCTCAGTTGTGTCAAAAGATGATGAGGGAAATAAGACTTATACCAATTGTTCAGCTTATGGAGATAAAGGTGATATTCCAAAGGAATTTAAGCAAGGTGATTTTGTAAAACTATTTGGTCAGCTAAGAACATCCATTGATGATAATGGAAAGGAACATACGAATGTTAGAATCTTATCGTCTAAGCTTTTAAAAGCAAAGGAACAGATGAAGAATCAAGAAGAAAAGAAAGAATCTGTACTTGGATCAATAAAGAAATATAAACTAAAGAAAAAGCAAAACCTATTGAGAAGAAAAAGAATCTTCAAAGGAAACTGAGAGATAGAGTATTCGGTGTGGTCTTCAGGGTCGCACTCGATTATTTTTTTATTACAAAATTGGTTCGAGAAAAAAAGAAAGTATTACTACTAAAAAGTTCTATTATTATGCTATAATATAAAAGATATGATATTAAGCTGGATAAGACTGGAGGATAATCATGTCAAAACTAAGCTATAAAAAGTTATTTAAGAAATTAATAGATATAGAAATGAAAAAAATACTGAGCTTATGGATAAGGCAAAAGTAAGTAAAAAGTACATTCTACAAAAATAAAAATGGTGAAAAGGTTACTACTGATGTATTGCTAAGGATATGTGATGTATTGGAATGTGATATTTCGGAAATTGTTGAGTGTGTGGAGGTAGAAGTGTGAGATATTTAGGAAATAAAGAAAAAAATTACTACCTTTTATAGAAAAGGTTATTGATAAATATAATATTTCTGGAACGACATTTGCTGACTTATTTTTCAGGAACGTGTTCAGTTGGAGATTATTTTAAAGATAGATATGCTATATTAGCCAATGATTTTTTTATATTATTCATACATTATAAGCTGTGCAAAATTAAAAAAATAACAAAATTCCTAAATTTAGAAGATTTAGAAAAATTTATGATAAAGATGTTTTTTTGATTGGTTGAATAACGTAACCCCAACTCCTAATGGCAATTACTTTATTTATAATAATTATTCTCCCAAAGGTAATAGAATGTTTTTCACTGAAGAAAATGCATTAAAAATTGATGCAATTAGGATTTCTATTGAAGAACTCTATAGTCAAGAACTATTAGACGATAATGAATACTCCTATTTAATAGCATCTTTGTTGAATAGTACAACTAAAAATAGCGAATACATCAGGGACATTTGAAGCCTTTTTTAAGTTTTGGGAACCACGTTCGCAGAAAAAGTTCCAAATAGAACCTATAGAAATTAATTTAACAGATAAAAGGGGTATCCAATAATAAAATTTTTAATGAAGAAACTAATGGATTGGTAAGAAAAAAATAGATGGAGATATTGCATATATTGATCCGCCGTATACAGTTTCACAATATATTTCTGCGTATCATATGTTGGAAACTATCGCTAAATATGACTATCCTAAGATTACTGGTGTAGCAGGTAAGAGGAGAGAGGTGCTAAGAATTCTATGTATGCTCGAAAAAAATCAAGCCATAATAGAATTTGAAGATCTTTTTAGACAGTTAAAAATTCAAACATGTGTTAGTTAGTTATAGTAACCAAGGGTTAATACCAATAGAAGAACTTATAAATTTAGCTAGTAAATTTGCTAAGAATAATAAGGTATATATTGACTATATGGAATACAAGGAATATCAAAATCATAGGTCGAGTAATAAAAAGAAAAGGGAAAAAAATTTAAATGAATGTATTATTTATTTTTGAAAAAGATTTAGATATTAATAAATCGCCTTTAAATTATTCTGGAAGCAAAAGATAAATTAATGGATAAAATTATTGAAGAGTTGCCTGCTAATGTACCAGTCTTTGTAGATGTCATGGCTGGAGCTTTTAATGTTGGTGTGAACATAACAGCACTTGATTTAATTGTGTATAATGATTATAACTTTAGGGTTTATGAAATAGTGAAGAACTTGTTGACGAATCCTCCTTATCAAACTATTTCTAACATAGAAAATATGATTTTAAAGTTTGGATTAGATAAAAGGTAATAAAGTTAGTTATCTACATTTACGAGATCTCGTACAATAAGAAGCCAAGTTCTGAAAAGTTATTTGTGTTACACCTATATGCTTTTTCAGAATATGATTAGATTCAACAATAAAATGGAGTATAACGTTCCTGTTGGAGTTGCTGGATATAGTGATGATTTAAAGCAAAGAATTATGAGATTTAAACCAAAAACTCAAAAAAAGTTGAATTATTGAATTTAGATTATAAGAATATTGATTATCTACAATATCCCCCAAATACAGTTTTTTTATTTTGATCCTCCTTATTTTTATTACAAATGCTCGCATATAATGATGGCAAAAAGAGGGCTTAGTAATTGGACCGCTAATGAGGAATCAAAACTTTTATCTATATTAAGTCTTTTTGGATGAAAAATGGTTATAAGTTTATGCTTAGCAATGTGATAGAACATAAAGATAAAAAAACCATTTGCTAATTGAATGGGTAAAAAGAAAAAAATTTATTATGAAGGATCTAGGTATTTCAGGATGGAGATACTCCAAAAAAATGAGGTATTAATTAAAAATTTTGAGAGGTGAAAAAAATGGAATTAGTATTTTCAAATGAATTAAAGGACAAGCTAATTAATGACGCTAGTAAATTAGGGATAAGTTTAGAGGAATGTATCGAAGATATTATTGTATCTATTTCGATCTTAAATACAGAACTAAAAATAGATAAAGAATGTATAGAATTTAATGATGATTATAAGTATTTAGATATGAAAAACTTACATGGGTGTTTTGAAAAAAATGGGTTTAATGTTCATGCTTATATAGCGATAGTTCCTCCCTGTTTTTGAAACAAGATCAGGGTATATATCACAACAAGTGTTTACTGGAGCAAATTTAATAATTAAAAATAGTTTGAATAGCGACTTTGTCTCTTTGTTTGATAAGCCGTTATATATTGTTGATATTTGTAGGGGTAAATTTCCGCCTTCTTCTGCTTTTAAATGCATATATTATGAAAAATGGGAGCTTATTTTATATCAAGATATCAAGAAAGTTGTGAAAAAAAGTATTGGGTGAAGAATTTTACTCATTATCTAAATACGATAGTTGTTTAAAGAATAATTCCCAAAATAATGATAACAATTATTTCACTGTCGATGAAACAAATAAAATTATAAAATTCAAGCCTGAAAAAAACTTACATTAAATACTGGTTCATTAACTAATCAAGCATATTGGTTTGTGATGAAAACTTATTTAGCGACTCAACTAGGATTTTTAGAAGGTTATACTTTAGATATATCTGATATTGAAAAATGTGGGTGCTAATAAGACTATCGATATATTTAAATCTTATGTGAAGAAGTTAAATTCTGTTTTGGTAAAATACAATCAAAAAGATTCTGTTTGGAGCTCCAGGAACTGGAAAAAAAGTCATACTATATCAAATAAGGTAAGAGAGTTTTTAAAGGTTTCGGAAGATACAAAGATTGAAATGCTTCCTAATGTTTTTAGAGTTACAATACATCCTGATTATAACTATTCTGATTTTATTGGGACAATAATGCCAACTGTAAAAAAAGAAAATGCAGATACTATCATAACATATGAATTTAAAGATGGAGCTTTAACTCTTGCGTTAAAGTATGCTTTTTCTAAACCCTCATATTAAGACTTTTTTAATTATTGAGGAGATGAGTCGTGGGGATATTGCTGGAGTATTTGGAGATATTTTTTTCAATTGCTTGATAGAGATTACTTTGGGGTAAGCGAATATTTTATTGATAATGATTTAATTGTAAAGTCACTGAATGAAGCAGGTATTGCGATAGATAAAGTTTACATACCTTCCAACTTATCTATTTTAGGGACAGTCAATACATCAGATCAAAAATGTAAATGTGATGGATACTGCTTTCAAGAGAAGGTTTGATTTTGAGTACATAGATGTTACTCCAATAAAAGATAGTGATACTGGAGAATTACTAAATTCATTTGAGTTTTCTTTATCTGGAAAAAAATATTTGAATGGAATAGGTTTTATATGGCATTGAATGAATTTATTACAGAAAAAAACTTAAGTTAGAAGAGGATAAACAGTTAGGTCAATTTTTTTATTAATATTGATAAAAAGAAGTAGAAATGATAATTATATTATGTCTAAAATAGGAAATAAATTATTAAATTATCTTTGGGAGGATGTTCAAAAAGCGTCGTTAGCAGAAGATTTTTTCAATATTTACAAAGAATCATATTTCGTATTCAAAGATTAATAGAGATTTTTTTGCTGATAAAAAAATATTTAGTGATGAGTTTATCAAAATTTATGATGAATTAAATTTTATTTGGTGATTGATATGGAATCGAAATCAGTAACAATAATTAATGATGGCAAATCAATTACACAAGAATTTATGGAGCAATGGGAAATAGAACCTTATTGTAGACGTTATGATAACTCAATTTCAATTTCATTTGTAGGTACAGTAATAAAAAAAGAATGTATATTGATGTCTTTTTCCAAAGCATTATGAAGTGTCATATGATTTAGCGGAAAAATATCGATAATATGAAAAAAATATCTAGAATTATTAGTTACAATAATCTAGGTCAAGCAAGCTCTCCAGGTGGGGATCGAGTTGAATTTCCTATTGATGCATATCTTATAGTTATTAATTACTATAAAAAAATATGGTTTGTATTCAGCAAACCATAAGTATTATGAAACTAATAATTATGGAAAAAAATCAACTGGAAGAAAACTATTCTAAATTCTAATAAGATTATACAAAAAAATGGAATAATGTTTTTTTCCTTTTACTATTGAGAAAAAAATAAAAAAATGTTAAAGTATTCTTGAGCGAATGCATGAACTATATTTTTGGGAGATGCATTATATTATAAAGATTACTTGCCATTTGTTCTTGCATACAAGAAATTTCCAAGTAGCAATATCTTTGACAATCTTAAAAATTGTATTAAAAGAAACTATCGGCGTTAGGATCAAGATACTTTAAAGATGAGGAGAAAAAGCTGATTCAGGGAATTTTTTTAATTATATAAAATGGAAAGCTTCATCAAATGAGAAGATAAAAATTATTACTTTAGATTTTGAAAATTACTGGGAAAAAAATGGTTCATTTTTATCTCAATAGTAACTTCTATATGTATAACAATGATGAGATTATTTGGAAAAAAATAATCAAAATTGTGATTTCAAGAAAGTATCTGGTTTAGATGTTGAAAGCAAAACAATAAAAATGCAAAAAGAGAAAAAGAATGATGGGAGTAAAACTTATCAAATTGAACTAGATCACTTTTTGGCACGATAATGAAAAAAATATTTGTTATTTATTTGATTCGAAATACTTTTGCCGATGAAGTAAAACAATTAAATTATAAGCAAGTATTTTATCATTATTATTTAACCGAAAAAAATATCCAGATTCATTAATTTATAATGGATTGCTAATACCAACAGCACAGAAGTATCATACAAAAAAACCATATAGATAGGTCAGATTTAGATGGAATTAAGATAACAGAACACTATTTGAATTTGAATTCGGTTTTGAATAATGAACTATCAAGGATCGGTGATAGATATGTATAATATATTTTTATAATTTCCTACCTCTCAATCTCCTTACTCATATATTTCTCATAATTTTTTTCTGATTTGATATAGTTCTTTCATATCGGATTTTGAAGAAGAATACTCTTGTATTAGGGTATTCTTTTTTTCATGCAATGAATCAAGCTCTTTTCAAAAATATCCTTGGAATTTGGAAGTTTTGAGTAAGATTTTTTTAGGTCTGAAAGGGCATTTTGATATAGCGTTATTTCCGGTTTATGCTCTTCAAAAAAAGCTTTGTTTGACGGATCTTTCTTATATTCCAGATGGATTTGGCGATAAAATTTTACAGTATGAACTTGTTCCATAGTATTTGATAGAGCTGAAATTTTTGTTATCTATGACTTTGATTTGATCCTGTATATTTTTGTCTTTTTAGGCTCTATAATATATATAGGGTGGAAAAAGTTCGATAACCTTAAGAGATTCTAAGCTGAATAAGCTTTTTAAGGTTGTCGAATTTTTTATCCCATAAGATAACCTTTTTATTATTTTTTTATCTTGTTATTTTTTACCTTCAACAAATCCATTATTTATATTATATTTTTGTATATTATTTATTTCTTTTTCCCAGTTTGATAATGTTTCCCCTAACTTAATACATTCCTTTATTCCTGATTCCTTCAGTTCTCTTATCGGATTCTTCAGTTTCTTTAGCCTCTTCTTCTGTAAAGGACTGAATGCACTGTTTGGATTCTTTGATATCAGTTTCCAATATTTCTTATATTCCTTGTATTTTATGTCTGAATTGAATAATCTTATCCTCACATCCCTTATCATCCAGTTTGCCTGCCTTATGACAGAGAAGGAATTCCCTTATGGTTGATGATTTCCTGTTCTTTAAAATATCTATCAGGATATGGTTTGTATCATATATTGCCAGCTGGTACTTTTCTTTATCTGCATTCCCCTTAAATTCATCAAGGTATACAGTTTCATAGTCCAGCTCCTTATGAGGAACTTCAATGTCATGAAATATCCTCATGACAGTTGATATGCTAGTATTTTCTTCCCTTCCTATCTGAGTGAATGATTTCATCTCTGAAAGTTTTCTTCTTATCTCATCCTTGACTTCGTTTGAGATGCTGCAGTTCCTATCCACAATATCTATTGAGGAAGTTGTTCTTTTATTGCATACAGGACATACATACCTCTGTTTTTCTATATGGAGGATAACTTTCCTGTTTCCATAACTGAGGCTTCTTATTGTAACAGTCCTATAGTCATGTATATTCATCTTTCTGCCACAGCAGTTCTGCCTTATATTAGCTCTTATTCCATACACATGGTAGGTGTCACAGATAAGTTCAACTTTTTTTATTTTTACATCTTTTATTTCAAGTCTGAATGTGGTAAAATTATTTTTATATAAATACAAATTCCTTTCTTATGTTCTTAGCCAAAAACATAATACTATGAATTTGTTATTTATGCTATTTTTTTATTTCTTTTTCCACCCCCATATATATTATAGAGCCAGTCATGTATATTCATCCTTCTGTCATAGCAGTTCTGCCTTATATCAGCTCTTATTCCATATACATGGTAGGTGTCACAGATAAGTTCAACTTTTTTTATTTTTTTACATCTTTTTATTTCAGGTCTGAATGTGGTAAAATTATTTTTGCATAGATACAAATTCCTTTCTTATGTTCTTTTTGGCAAAAACATAATACTATGAATTTGTTATTTATGCTATTTTTATTTCTTTTTCCACCCCCCATATATATTATAGAGCCTATAAATATTTAAATTTGGAATTAATATGAATAGAAAACTCCACTCTAAAAACGAATGGAGTTTTTTTGTAAATTATAATAATTTTTTTATAAAGTTCTTTTATTTCTTCCAAGTTTGTATCTCGTGGATTTCCACCAGTACAAACATCGTTCAAAAGCTGATTCAGCGATAAAATCCAAATCTTTTATGTCCATTATTCCTTTAAATTTTTCAGGAATATTTACATCGTGTGCCAATTGTCTTACAGCCTCTACTCGTCGCTTTTCTATATTCTTCGGGAGCCATTCTTCTAGTGTGTTTTTATTCCAAAAAGCCTTTTGCTATTTCTCTAAATTTTTTTCCCCTGTATATTCAGCATTGTATTCCATTACAGTTGGTAAAATTATAGCGTTTGCAACACCGTGCGGAGTTCCGTAAAATGCCCCTAGAGGATGAGCCATTGAGTGTACGATTCCCAAGTCCCACATTTGAGAATCCCTATTCCTGCTAAATATGAGGCAAGAGCCATTTTTTTCTTTAGCTTCTTCGTCATTTTTCACAGCTTTTTCTCAAATATTTTGCTATTAATTCAATTGCTTTTTAAATGGAACATGTCAGTCATTTCCCAAGCAGCTTTTGTTGTAAATCCTTCAATTGCGTGAGTTAGTGCATCAAGTCCAGTTGCAGCTGTTAATTCTTTTGGCATTGTCATCATCATTCCTGGGTCAACTATTGCAACTATTGGCATATCGTGCGGGTCAACACAGACAAATTTTCTATTTTTTTCAACATCTGTTATGACATAATTGATTGTAACTTCGGCAGCTGTTCCAGCTGTAGTTGCAACTGCGATAATTGGAACGCATTTATTTTTTGTATCTGCAACTCCTTCAAGACTTCGAACATCAGAAAATTCAGGATTATTTATAATAATTGCTACAGCTTTGGCACAGTCCATAGCAGAACCTCCACCAATTGCAATAATATAATCTGCCCCACTTTCTTTAAATTTTTCAACTCCAGCTTTTACATTTTCAATTGTAGGATTTTTGTTGAACATCAGAAAATATTAAATATTCTAAATTAGCTTTATCAAGTATATCAGTAATTTTTTTAGTTGCTCCAGCCTTAATTAATCCAGGATCTGTACAAATAAAAGCCTTTTTTTGAATTTATTTTTCCACTTCACCTGGAATAGATTCAATTGCTCCAAATCCATGATAAGATACTTCGTTTAAAATGATACGGTTTACCATAACAAGTCACTTCCTTTTATTATAGAAATATTAATTATTTTTTTCTCTTTCTGATATAATTGTATCTCGAAAATTGTTGTTGTCAAGATAAAAAAAGAATGTTGCATTTGATATTGTAGTTATAAAATTTTTAAAAAAATAAATTTTTTATTCTAAAGGGACAAAAGATGTCTCATATAAAAAGTATAATTAAATAACAAAAATAAAGTTGAGGAGATAGGGAAAATGAGTAATGTAAAAATTAGTTAAAAATGATGCTTTTTATAACGCTGAGTTTGATATTGATATTTTTGTACTGGATGATAAAATGGTTAAATGTTGAGACTACAAATAATAGCAGTAAAATGGCTTTTAAAAAAATATGGCAAAAATTTATTGAGGAAATTTTAGGAGAAAAAAATTAGATACAGAAGATATTGAGATACATTTTTTCAAATAAAAAAATTATTATTCTGAAAATGGAAGTTTTATTGATAGAATTTTAGGTGATTGTCCGATTTTGTTAATTTTTAAATAGGAATCAAAATGGAAACAGAAAATATATATTTTTAGAGATTTTAGTTATTATGAGTATTCAAAAGATTTTTAATGAATACAATGGGAAATTAATCAAATTATTAAAAAAATATGAGAATTTAAAAAGAAAAACGAAGAGAATAATGTAAAAATCGTTCATTTTTCATCTGATTTAATTTCTAGGTATGAAAAGGAAGAAGTAGAGGAAATAAGTATTTTTATACGATAAAGAAAAATTTTTAACTTTATTTGAAAAATTCAAAAAAATATATTGATGACAGTATTTTTGACAGTTATTACAATCAAATTAAACAAGAAAATAAGAAAAATTTCGGTGTAAATATTAACGAAAAATTTATCTTTATATTTAGTTTTAGAAAGTTATATAAATAAAAAAATTTGAAGATTATGATGTATATCGTTGTTTTGATTATATAAAATGGTTGAAACATGAATTTTTTTATAGAATGTTTTTGTGTAAATTTAATTGCAGAAGATAAAAAAACAAATAATTATTTTTTTGTTAAAATGGTTTAATGATAATAAAATCGAAGAAAAGACAATAAAATTAATTCAGAAAGAATTAAAAGATATATTTCCTGATTTTTAAGGAAGTTAATTATGAAGATATTGATTGTGAAAATAATGAAATTCCATTAATGTGTTTTACAGTAAATCTAGATAGTTCATTAAAAAGATATAAAAATGGTTGATAAAATAACGGAAAAAAATTGAGAAATTTAATAAAATGAAAAATTGTAGAGACATAAGAGAGGAATATGTAGAATATTTTGAAGAAAAATAGATTAAAGAAAAGATTTCGAAGTAATAGAAAAATTAGGAAAAAGTTTTAAATTTTGAAAAAGTGATAAATCAAGGTATAATTAAAACGTTGAGAAGAATTTTTTTAGAAAGGCTTAATCTTAATCATGAAAAATGAAAATTCTGAGGAAAAAAATCGATTAGAATATTAAAAATAATGAAAAAGGTTGAATCAAAAAGAGATAGTGAATAGAAGTGATTTAGCTAATGAATTTAAAGTTGATAAAAAAACGATACAACGAGATATAGCTACTTTGAGGAATTATTTTTTTGAAGAAGGTGAATCGGATATAAAATATTCTAGTTCAAAAAAAGGTTATTATCTTGAAAAAGAATGACAAGATAGCTTTTACAAACGAAGAACTTTTTGGCTATAAGTAAAATTATCCTTGAAAGTCGGGCTTTTAATAAAGAAGAAACTGAAAAATTAATAACGAAACTAGTTAATAATTCCTCAATAAACGATAGAGAGATAATAAAAAAATTTGATAAATAGTGAAAAAGGTGAATTACATTCCTTTACAACATGGACAGAAACTTCTCGAAAGCATTTTGGAAATTAGCGCAATGTATAAAAAAACCAAGAATGGGTGCATTTAAATTATACAAAAAGATAAACAATATAAAGAATACAGAATAAAAGTCGCTGTCAATAATGTTTTTCTGAATATTATTTTTTTATCTAATTGGATATATTGAAAATAAAGAAGAATATCCTGCAATTTTTAGAATTGATAGAATGAAAAAGATAGAAAATACAGGCAAGAAGTTTAAAATCCTAAATTATTCTGACAAATTTAAAGATGGAGAATTTAGAAAATATATACATTTTATGCACTCAGGACCTCTTACAAGAATAGAATTTAAATACAGAGGCTATATCGAGTATGTGCTTGATAAATTTCCAACTGCAGAAATATTGGATGAAAAAAATAGTTAAAAGAAAATAATCGGGAAACTACAGTTTATACTGTAAAAAAATCGAAGTTTATGGAAGTTTTGGAGCGGAAAATGTGGCTACGAAGTCAGGGAGATTACGTTATTGAATACAAAAATTTTTAAAAATAAATTTCTATAAAAAGGAGAAAATTTATGGAAAAAAATACCAAAAAAATAAAAAAATTATAAGTTTAGGAGAAACAGCTCTAAGCACTATTGAGAAAGAAATAATTACACATGAAAATATAAGCATTATTACAATTAAAAAAATGACTACAAAGATTTAAAAATAAATTTTTCAAGATACAGATGTAATTTTGATAATTTTAAATACATATTTTGAAAATGATAAAAAATTTTGCCTTAGAAATAATCAGAAACACTGAAAAAAACGACATTTTTTTACTGGCATTTACGATATTGAAAAATGGCTATACTGACCTATTTGATTCAAAAACAGACTTTATCATAAAATGCAAATCTTCAGAAGATTTAAAAAAATGGAATCAACGGAATAACAAAAACTTTAACAGCAAAAAGGAATGGTTACTCTTGATTTAGCGGACTTAAAAACTGTATTTCAAAAAAACCTCAAAATCTTTCGTAATTTTTTGAAAAAGGAAATTTAGAAACTTTTGATGATTTCTTGCAAAACCTAAAACTAAAGCTGGAAACTTTTGATAAAAAAATAAAACTTATAAAATATTTTTTTGAATATAACAGCAGGAAAAAAATATTGAATTGACTCAGATAAAAGATATTACTAAAATAATGACTAATATTCTTAATGAGTGGGCATTTCTTTGGGGACTGCAAATATATCCAGAAAATGAAAAATTTCATAAATATTATTGCTTACATTGTGGAAGATTCAGTTAAATAAATAAATTAATTAATATTATAGAAAGAAGGGATTTAGAATGGGAAATACACAAGAAAGAGAAAAAGCATTACTGGGGATACAGAATTGATGTAAAAATCCTGATTTCTTTTTTAAGGAATTAGAACAAGGACGTTTACGACAAGGTTGGGGTATGTTGAAAATCAAAAAAATTGCCTGAAACAGAAGACAGTGGTGCCAGAAAAAAATTTGAGTATGTACGAAAAAGTAAAAAAAGGAGATATTTTATTAATACCTAGATTGCCAGATTGGGGTAGCGTTGCTATAGTTGAAGCAACTGAAGATTGGGATGATAAAGAAAAAGGATATAAGTTTGAGATTGATAATGAAAAAGAAAGATTATGGACATATTTTTTTCCTGCAAAATATATTGGATGTTTTAACAGACACGGAAAAAGATGTTTCCGGAAATATACAAAAGTACGTTAAAAAGCAAGAAATAGATTTTTGGAATATCAGTCGTCTTTCAGAAGATGTTGAAAAAAATTATGAAAAAAATTTAGAAGGAAACAAGGAATCAACAAGTGTTATTGAAAAATATAAAAAAATATAGTATCAGAGCAAGTAAAAATCTTCTTTTGATTTAAAGAGATTTTTCTGAAAAAGTTATTGATGAATATAATCGAAAATTTACAGCTTCTCAGTGGGAAGAAGTAATAAAAAAATATTTTAGAAAAAAATCTATCCTGGATATGAAATTGAAAAGAATTGGTGGTAGTAAAGAAGAAAAAAACATGGGACGGATATTTTTGGTAACTATATCAGGACTTTCAAATTTGGAAAAAAATACAATATAGCTATGCAAGTAAAAAAATTACAACGATGTGATTTCTGATAATAATATTGATAATATTATAAAAGCAAATAAATAAAGCCGAGAAATATGTATGGGAAAAATAATGGTAAACTAATTGATAAAATTTTTGGTCATAACTTCAGCTAAAGAAGAGGAAAATCCGAAATTAATTGAAGAATGCAAAAACAAGGAAATTAGAGTTATTTTTTTCAGAAGAACTAGAAAAATTAATTCTTCGATCTATTATTGAAAGTATTGATTTAAAAGAAATTTTTTGATGAGATGTTACAAGAATAATAATATATACAGATTATTAGAAGATTAAATACTTGAATTTAAGGATTAATATTAGTAGAAGGGGTTAGACTAATTGGTTTTTAGAAGTATGGATTTTAGGGGATTTAAAATCAGGATGATGGGAGTTATCCTGATTTATTTATTGTTGATTTTAATTTTACAAAATGGATTAAAAAAACTTTTTCATCCCATCAATTAAAAAGTTCACTAGTTAAACTAATAATTTCATCAAGAGAGATTTTTTTCCCATCAGTTATCCATTGTTTGTACATTGAGAGAGTTGTTGATTGGACAAATGCAATGAGAAGATTATATCTGTATTCCCCTATTTTTTTCGCATATGCTTGATTTTTTTCCCATGTTGTAGACATCACATTATTTATCATTCGTTGTCTTATATATAAATATTTTTTTCATTACTTGTTATTTTCTCATAGGCTTTTTCCATATTTTTTTCAGAAAACAGGAAAAAAATTCTCTGGTTATTTTATCAAAATCTTCAGGAATACGGTACTTTGAGATTTTTTTCAATATATTCGCTGGAAGTTTTTTTCCTGATATTCCAAAAAGAAGATCATCAAGAGAAGAATTTGAAAAAAATTGACAAAAATGTCTATTTATGAATCGGTTATCACAATTTTTTTGAAAGAAAAGAAACTGGATTAGGTAAAAGAAAGTATGCGTTTTTAGTTATAGTGAATTTGCAAAATTGGTATTAGACTTCAGGAGAAAAAAATTGATAAAAATAAGTTCAAGAAGATTGAAAGTATAACTGTAATTAAAAAAATGATATATAAAAATTAGGAGGAAATATTATGAAATACGTAACTTTAAACAATGGAGTAAAAATGCCAATATTAGGATTTGGAGTATTTCAAATTGATGATATGAAAGAATGTGAGGAAGCAGTCTATAATGCGTTAAAGGCAGGATATAGATTAATTGATACAGCAGCAGCATACGGAAATGAAGAGGCAGTGGGAAGAGCAATAAAAAAAGAAGTGGAATACCGAGAGAAGAAATTTTTGTTACAACAAAAATTATGGGTAAGTGATGTAAATTATGAAAAGGCAAAATTAGCATTTGAAACATCTTTAAAAAAATTGGATTTGGAATATATTGATTTGTATCTAATACATCAGCCATTTAATGATGTTTATGGAGCTTGGAGAGCAATGACAGAGTTGTATAAGGAAGGAAAAAAATAAAGGCGATTGGTGTAAGTAATTTTTATCCTGACAGACTTGTTGATTTTATTATGAATAATGAAGTAGTTCCTGTTGTAAATCAGGTTGAAACACATCCTTTCAATCAGCAGGTTAAAAGCAAATGAAATAATGAAGGAATATGGAGTTCAAATAGAATCATGGGGACCTTTTGCAGAAGGGAAAAAAATGGAATATTTACAAATGAAATTTTTATCTGAAATTGGTAAGAAATATAATAAATCTGTAGCACAGGTAGTTTTAAGATGGCTAATTCAAAGAAATATAGTTGCAATACCTAAATCAACAAGAAAAAGACAGAATTGAAGAAAATTTTAATGTGTTTGACTTTGAGTTGAGTGCAGAAGATATGAATAAAAATAGCTGAACTTGATAAAAAAAGAAAGTTTATTTTTTTAAATCATGATGATGTGGAAATAGTAAAATGGCTTAATGGAAGAAAAATTATAATAAGAGTTTTGAAATCAAAAAAATTTAATTTTTCTTGATGTGTAGAAAAAAATGGCTATAGGGTAAATTAATGAAAAATAGAAATATAAAAAAATATGAGGAGATTTTATCCCTCATTTTTTTCTAGGAATTTTTACAAAAAAACTATCAAAAAAATTTTTTTCGATTTTATTTTTTTATATTTTTTTCTTACAGACACAATAAAATGTCATTTTTGCTTCCTTATCAACAATCGGAATTGAAATATTATTTTTTTAAAAATTATCTTCACGTTCCAGTGTAAAATTTGAACAAAAATGTAGTAGATTTTTGCATTTCAGCTAATTCCTGAAAAAAATAATCCTGTCATTTTGAACAAGAAAAATTCATATTAGGCATTTTTTTAAAACTATATCCTTCCATATTCCAATTGGATTGAAAAAGAAGCATTTTATTATCTGTAATATCTGCAAAAATGTATTTCTTTCTTTTTTAGCCAGTGGATGTTGTAAAGGAACTGATAAAAAAATAATTGTTCAGTTTTTATATTTTATGCAAAAAAACTCTTGCCTGTCAACGGGTTCAGAGAGTATGACCATTTGATAACTGTCATTTTCAAGTTTTTTTCAAATAACTGAAGATTATTTTTCTATTTTTATGAAGAATATTTTTTCAGGATAAAAATCTTCCAAATAATGAAATCATATCCCACAATGGAGCGGGAGCACATGAACCAATTGAAAAAAATTATTTTGAACCTGATTATTTTTTTATTAACTTTTTTTCTTCCATTTCATCTACAAGATTCAATATTTTTTTCTGCGTACTGGATAACAGTTTTTTTCCATTTTGATTTAATTCCATCTTATTTTTCCCTGTCAAAAAGTTCAACCCCTAAAGTTTTTTTCCAGCTTTTTGTATCGAACGGGAAAGTGCAGGCTGTGAAATATATAATTCTTCAGCGACTTTTGATAATGTTCCATATGTTGCAAATGCAATAAGCTGTTTTAAGTTGTTCCAATTCTATCATATTAATCACCTTATATAATTTTTTTATTTCTAGTATGCATTTTAATTATAGCACATTTTATAAACGGTATTGTACTTTTATCTTAAATTTTAGTATTATAACTACATGAAGATAAGGAAATAAAAAAATAAGAAAATGAAGAAGATTATATATGAAAAACTGAAAATTGAAATTCCTACTGATTTATGATACAATTGTATTATTATTATAAAATCATGGAATGGAGTTTAACTATGAATAAAGAAAGATTGGCAGCTTTTATGGATGCCATACTTGCAATTATTATGACAATTCTTATATTAGAACTGAAGAAACCTGAAGCGGCAACTATAAAAGCCCTTTGGAATCTGAGAGTAGATTTTTTTGCATATACGCTTTCATTTTTTTCTGGCTTGGAACAATGTGGGTAAATCTGCATAATGAATGGCATAAAATAAAATATATTACACCGTCAATTGTCTGGGTAAATGTAGTAATACTTTTTCTTTTTCTTCATTTTTTTCCATATGTAACTTCTTTTGTCACTTCATATTATAACAGTAGTGTAGCACAAGGATTTTATGGGATAATAGTTCTAGCTGTTACATTCTGCAATATAATTTCGTTGTATCTGATAGAAAAGGTGAATAAACATGATAAAGAATTGCAGGAATCATTAAAAAAATAATGATAAGATGGATAAAAAGTTGATATAAGTATAAAAAAATAATTGGGTTAATAATATCGTGTATATTTTTATCCGCCAGCAATGATGATAAGTGTTTATATTACTTTATTTGGAATTGCATTTCCGGAACAGTGTAAGGCAATAAAAAGAAGAAGGATTAATAGGAGTAGTAAATCTAATACTGATCATGAAAATGTAAAGCATTGGCATGGAGCAACGAAAAGACAGCTGGTTTTTCACATATTGTCATTACAGCTGGAGATGCAGAGTGGTTTGAAGAAGTTTCAGATGAAGAATATGAAAAAAACTGAAAATTGAATTTTCTACTGATTTATGATACAATTGTACTATTATTATAAAAATCATGGAATGGAGTTTAACTATGAATAAAGAAAGATTGGCAGTTTTTATGGATGCTATACTTGCAATTATTATGACAATTCTTATATTAGAACTAAAAAAAACCTGAAACAGCAACTTTAAAAAGCACTTTTGGAATCTGAGAGTAGATTTTTTTGCATATACGCTTTCATTTTTTTCTGGCTTGGAACAATGTGGGTAAATCTGCATAATGAATGGCATAAAATAAAATATATTACACCATCAATTGTCTGGGTAAATGTAGTACTACTTTTCTTTTCCTCGTTTTTTCCATATGTAACTTCTTTTGTCACTTTATATTATAACAGTAGTGTAGCGCAAGGATTTTATGGGGTAATAGTTCTGGCTGTTACATTCTGCAATATAATTTCGTTGTATCTGATAGAAAAGGTAAATAAACATGATAAAGAATCGCAGGAATCATTAAAAACAATGATAAGATGGATAAAAGTTAATATAAGTATAAAAATAATTGGGTTAATAATATCGTGTATATTTTATCCGCCTGCAATGATGATAAGTGTTTATATTACTTTACTTGGAATTGTACTTCCCGCACAATATAAAGGCGACAAAAAGAAGAAGGGGAAAAATAGAAAAAGTAAATAAAAATTGTCATTCTGTACTGCACCCAAAATCTTGGACACAAGATTGGAGGTGCAGTTTTTATGAGCAAATTAACAAGAAAAGATAAAATTGAAATATATGAAAGAAAAAATTGCAAAAACAAATGCATTAAGACAGCTTGATAAACAAAAGATTCCATATATTAATTCACACTTATGAGTGGAGTGAGGATAAAAGTGGAGGGCTTGGTGTTGCTGAGAAGTTGCCTGAACTAGCGGATAGAGTTTTTAAGACAATTGTTTTGAAAGGGAAAAGTAAAAATTTGTATGTGTGTGTAATTCATGGAGAAGCACATTTGGATTTGAAAAAGGTAGCAAAGGCCTGCAAAGAGAAAAATATTGATTTATTGCCACTTTCATAACTAGAAAAAGAAACAGGATATATTCGTGGAGGGTGTTCTCCTGTAGGAATGAAAAAACTGTTTAAAACTTTTTTTGACAAGGAAGTTGAAAAATTTGATAAAATAATGGTTTCGGATGGCAGACGAGGACTGCAGATGGAAGTGGAAACAGAAAAACTAGTTGAAGTTGTGAAGGGGAATGTTGTGGATTTGACGATGGAAGAGATTTAAGCTATAATGGGTATAATATAAAATATTGAAACGAAGGAGTTGAAAAATTATGATTGATGTAAATAAGCCATTGGAAAATCCTGTGTTAAAAGAATTGTTTAGTAGAATAGGAAAAAATCAGAAAAAGTGATTTAGAATTACAAAATAAAAATTTTTAGATGAAATTATAATGAGAGCTTATTTTTTTAAGTTATGTATTTTTTTGATAAACCTATTGAAACTGATGAAACTGGAAAAGGAACTGTTAAAGAAGATTCAAATGTATCTTTCTATATGATTTCTTCGTCTGATGGAAAACAATTTTATCCAGCATTTACTGACTGGGAAGAATTGAATAAGTGGAATATCGGCATTGATAAAATACAAACACTTATTTTGTCTTTTGATGATTATGCAGAAATGGTATTACTAAATCCAGATATAGAAGGTTTTGTTATTAATCCATTTACTACATCATTTACCTTTACAAGAGAACAACTTAAAATTTTTGAAAAAAAGGAAAAGGAAGAAAGACTTAAGGTCGTTGAAACAAAAAGTAAAAAGGACACGCCTGTAATGATTGGAGAAGCGAAAGAATATCCTGAAGACATGCTTGAAGCATTAAAAAGTGCTTGTAAATTAGATAAAAAAATATTAAAAGAACTTGGTTAATGCTCATGTATAAAGAGGGACAGGAGAGTTATCTATTAGTTGTTGACAGTATGGGAAATGAAAAAGAAAGTATAGAATTTATAGGAAGAAAAAGTAACTCCATACTTGAATGGAAAAATATATTGATATGCTTTCATATAAAGATAGTTTTGGAAAAGATGTTGTTAAAGATAAAAAGCCATTTTTATGAAAAGAAAAAAATTCGATATAATAAAAAAATAGGAAAAAGAAGAAAATAACTATGCCAAAAGTAGTTTCAGGATTTTTTTAAAGAGTATTGGATTGTCGATTGAAAAATATTCTTGAACAGGCGGGAATACCAAATATTTTTGTGGAAAGAAGAAATTCAGCTTTCTACTGAGGAATATTATTTATTTTTTTGAAAAAAATTGATGAAGTTATTACTGATGAGCAAATATCAGCAATTATCAATATAGATAATCTAAATGTATTTATTCCATCTTTTTTCAGCACTTTCTTCAAAAAAATGGACTTGAAGGCTTAAAAAGATTGGCAAAATACAAAAAAATTAATAGGGCCTGTATTTTTAGAAATTAAAGAATTTGAAGAAATAGTTCAAGTGCAGTATTTTTTTGAACAAAGGGAAAAGGAACTGCCACGGTTTGCAGTTTTGAATGAACAGCTAATGCTGATAAATTTATTAAATAAAGGGATTGGGAAGGAAATATCTCCAGTAAGTGTTACAAGTCCTTTTTGAGTATGGAGAATTATTGACGAAAAGAGATAAACACTACGATAAATAAAGCAAAAACATAATGAAGTTATTTTTTTAGCATGAAAGATTTGAAAAAGCCATTTTTGACAGCAAAATAATATAATAGTGGAATATTTGGAACCTCAATTGAAACAGAAACTCGCAGAAATGGAAAGTGAAACATTTGAAACTTTTAAAAGCAGAGTTCAGAAAAAGCTTTTTCAGCTTATTCAGAGCGGACAGTTTGGATTGGAAAATGTAGCAGAAGAGTTTGGGATAAGCGGAAGGACTCTTCAAAGAAATCTTTCGGAAGAAAATACCAGTTTCAATCAGCTGGTGAAAGATATTCAGAAAATAATGACTTTCAATTATTTGGAAGCAAAGGAACTTTCAATTGATGAAATAGCTTATCTGGTTGGATATACGGAACTTTCATCCTTCTATCGGGCATTTAAAAAATGGACTGGGAAAACGGTTTCGCAGTATCAGAAAGAGAAGTAATAGATATAAAAAAATACGTTATAAAATCGACGTATTTTTTCGTTGCAAAATGAAAACGAAAAAAATGGAACGAAAAAGCTTTTCGTTGCAAAAAAAGTAGAAATGAAGTATAATTAATTTATAAAATATTATTTTAAATTAAATATATGGATTATAGTTATTTTTATGAATTTAAATAAAGTTATAATTAGAAGAATGGATGGTTTGAATGAGAAAAGAAAAGTAAGGACGTAGAATTTAAGGAAAGAATAACTAAAAGTTATTTGAAAAACAGTTTCTGCTTATGCTAATTATAAGAATGGAAAAAAATAATTTTTTTGGGATAAACGATGAAGGAGAAGCTATAGGACTAGAAAAAAATAGTGGAGAATAAACTTAATATGAGAATACCATTAATGATACTATAAAACCCTAAGCCGGAATATACATTGGATGTTGAAAAAAAATAGAGGGAAAAAGTTGTATTGTCTTAAATGTGAAAAAAAGGGAGATTTTTCCACCGTATTACTACAATGGGAAAGCCTATAAAAGAAATGATACATCAACAATTGAAGTAGATATAGTTGAATTGAACAGGCTGATATTACAGGGAAGCAATTTAGATTATGAGGCAATTGAAATAGAAAATGAGAAATTAGAATTTAAGTTTTTAGAAAAGAAAAATGAAAGAAGTAGTAGGAATAAAAGAACTGAATTTAGATATACTAAAAACATTGAATTTATATGAAAATAAAAAAAATTTAATATAGTCGCTGAACTTTTTTTCAGATAGTAATAATAGAAAATTTTCTGGAATAGATATAGTGGTTTTAGGTGAAAATATAAATAAAAATACTATTTAGGGAAAATATTGAAAGAAAATCCATACTTGAACAATATTATGAAGCAATCAGCACATTTGAAAGATATTATGAGTATGAAGAAATAGTAGGAGCTGAGCGTATAAAAAGAAAAAAAGTTTCAAAAAGAAGCTTTCAGGAATCTGTTGCAAATGCGATAGTTCATAGATTATGGGATATAAATGCGAATATAAAAATAGTAATGTCAAATGATAAAATTGAGATTATATCACCAGGAAGTTTACCTTTAGGAATGTCGGAAGATGAATATATGAGAGGATATGTTTCAGTTTTGAGAAACCCTATAATAGCAAATATTTTTTTATAGATTAGGAATAATTGAAAAAAATTTGGAACAGGAATAAAAAAAGAATAAAATATGAATACAGGGAAAATTTTATAAAACCATCTTTTGAGATATATGAAAAATAGTATAAGGATAACTTTACCGATAATTGAAACAGTTCCAAGTAATTTAGTTAACGGTGAAGTAAAAGTTTTTGAAATTCTTAAAAAAAGTATGAAAAAAATTAAGTAGGAAAGAAATCGAAGAATTAAGTGGATATAATAAATCTAAAGTCATAAGATCGATAAATGGTTTAATTGAGAAAAAGTATTGCTGAGCAAGTGGGAAAAAGGACGTTCAGTAAAATATCAATTAAAAAAATAGTACAGAAATTAATTTTTTTCGTTGCAAAATGAAACGTAAAATGGAACGGAAAGTTTTTCGTTGCAAAAATATTACAAAAAAAGCTATTTCATAAAATAACCCTTATGAGACAGCTTTTTAATTCAATAAAATTTATTTTTTAAAAAAATTTCAAATCTTACAATTCTCTAAATTTTTTTATACATCTTGATTCACTTTCGGAATACTCTTCATTTCTCCTTTCAAAAACAATCACAGATACAACAAAAAGCTATGAAATCTGCTATAGGAAATGCGAACATAATTCCATCAATACCCATAAAATGTGGTAAGATTATTAGTAATGGTAAAAAGTGATATAATTTGTCTTACAAGTGACAAAAAGGCTCCTTTTGAGGCCCCTTCCAATTGATGTTAAAAAAACATTGTAATAGCACCTTGAATACCATTTAGGAATATGAAGAATAAAAAAATACTCGCATATATTTTTGTTCCGTATTGAAAGTAGAGTTTGCTTCCGTTACCGAAGACAGAAATTATTTGAACAGGGAAAAGTTCAGCGATTGCAAATGCTACTAAAGAAATAATAAAAGCCACTTTTTAGAGATAATTTTAAAATTTCTCGAACCCTTGCATATTTTTTTGCTCCATAATTAAATCCAGCAATAGGCTGTGCTCCTTGCGTCAATCCCAATAAAATCGCTATAAATATTACATTTATTTTTCATAACAATTCCAGCAACGGCAATAGGAATTTCACTTCCATAAATAGATTTTTGCACCATAAATTTTCAATAAATTATTTGTCACAATTTGAACAATTAGTGCAGAACATTGGAAAAATCAAAGGTGATGTTCCCAACATAAACAAAATCCAAATTTCTCGTATTTTTTTATCTTGAAATCCTTCAATTCAAATTTTACGCTTTTAAATCTGAAAAAAATATAATCCTAGCATAATTGCTGAGATAAATTGCCCAATTACAGTCGCCCAAGCGGCACCATCCATTCCCATATCAAATCCAAACATAAACAGCGGATCAAGAATCGTATTTGTAATAGCTCCAATAACTATCGCAAGCATTGAATAAAAAAAGAATTTCCATCAGCTCTAACCATAGGATTTGCTCCTATCGAGAATAATAAAAACGGTATTCCAAGAGATGTAATTTGAGTATATTCAATCGCATAATCAAAAAAATTTGATTAGTAGCCCCAAAGGCCGTCAACATTGGTCTTAAAAAAATATTAATTAATATACACAAAATAATACCACTTAAAAAGTAACATTGTAGCCGCAGTTCCAGCCACGCTTTTTTTGCCCTTTTTCGGACGCTTCCTTCCCAATTCCAAATTAAAAGTTAGTCGCAGCTCCAACTCCAGTCATAAGCCCAATCGCAAGACAAATCGTCGTAAGTGGAAAAAGCCACATTCGTAGTCGCATTTCAAGAAACCCAATTTTTTTGCCCAATAAAAAAATTTGATCCACAACATTGTAAAGAGCATTAACCAAGTTAGCAATGATAGCAGGAACCGCAAGTGAAATCAGCAATTTTCCAACAGGTTCTGTACCAAATTTAGTTTTTCGCTCATTTATTGCTTTCGTTTTTTTCCCATTTTTTTCCTTCCTTTCCAAAAATTTTTTTAAATATGATAAAATTATCTCTGATAAAAAGAGAAAAATATTTTTTTGTAACAAGAAAACTGAGAAAAAAATCCCAGTTTTAAGCCATCATATTAGTATAGTAAAAAAAATAATATCTTATGAATATTTTACTACATTTGGTAAAGGTTTTTCAAATTTTTTTATTTAGTGCATAACAGAATATTATAGTGGATTTTTAGAATAAAAAGAATTTATTGTAGTATAAACTGACTTTAGAAATAAAAATGATATAAAACATGTAGATTTTTTTGTCAAAAATATTGTACAATGAATAGAGGTGATTGGTATGATAGCTACAAATTATTCAAATGTGAGAAATAATTTAAAAAAATATTGTGATAAGGCAACTGATGATTATGAAACAGTCATTATAACAAGAAAAAAATGACAAAAATGTAGTACTGATGAGTGAAGAGGAATATAACAATTTGATGGAAAATCTTTATATTATGTCAAATAAGAAATATTATAATGAACTGTTAAAAAAAGAAAAGAAGAAGTTTTCATTTTATTTTTAATTTAATGAATGTATTATAATTATACAATAATAATTAATTTTTTTAATATATCCTAAAGTATTGTGTTAATGTTCTATAATTAAATAGATAATAAAAAAATAGTTATTAATTAATAAAAGGTATCATTATATAGCAGTTTCTGCAAGTTATAATAGCTTATAGAGAGTTAAATGTAAAATGATAGAAAAATTTAAGGAGATGATAGAATGAAAAGATTTTTACAGGACAAAAGTATAATGGCTAATTATTTTAGAGGAATAGAAGCTGTAGGAGGAAAAAAATTCATTTTTATGGAGATAAATTGATTTTTTTAAGTCACATGTATTTAATATTCAAAGAGGCGAAACGGAAATAAAATATTCTGACATAGCTGAAATACAAAAAGAAATACATTACTTATAGCACCAAATGGTATAAGTATTGTAACAAAAAGATGGATTTAAGCATAAATTTGTACTTAATGGAAGAAATAAGGTTATAGAATTTCTTAATAGTAAAATAAGAGAGAAATTAATATAGTAAGTATTTAAGTAAGGACTGGATTTTCTTCAGTCTTTTTTTATATGTATAATTAAAGAATGTCCTTCATTATGAAATAATAATTTAAATATGTTAATCAAAAAAATTATCGGATGTGGATGTTTTATAATAAATATAATTAAATAAAAATATAGTATAGATAGAAAAAGCAAAAGAAAAAGCAAAAAAATATTAATGGAATAGAAATTAAAAAAATAATAAAAATTTGTAAACACAAATACTCTTGTTTTTTTACAAAAAAATGTGGTACTCTTATAATATAAAAATTAATTTTATAATTAATACAATTATGTAATTATAGTTGTATAAAATGGAAAGGATGAAAAAAATATGAAAAAAATATGATGCAATAATAATTGGATTTGGAAAAAGGTGGAAAAAAACTCTGGCAGGATTTTTGGCTGGGAAAGGTCAGAATGTTGCGTTGATTGAGAAATCGAACAAGATGTATGGAGGGACTTGTATAAATATTGGATGTATTCCTACGAAAAAAACTTGTTGATAGTACAAAAAGTTCTTAAAAAAATAAAGGGTTAAGCGGTATTGAGGAAAAGGAGAGATTTTTATACAGAAAGTATAAATAATAAAAAAATAAATTGATTGGTGCGTTGCGTGGAAAAAATTATGAAATGCTGGCTACAAAGGAAAATATTGATATTTATGATGGATTTGGAAGTTTTGCTTCAAAAAATGTGGTTAATATTGAAAGTAATGGGGAAAATGTTCAGATTGAAGGGGAAAAAATATTTATAAATACAGGTTCGACTACGATAATTCCTGGTATAAAAGGGCTTAAAGAAAGTAATCACGTTTATACAAGCACTTCAATTATGGAACTAAAGGAACTTCCTAAAAAATTGACTATTCTGGGAGCAGGGTACATTGGACTGGAATTTGCTTCGATGTATGCTGATTTTGGGTCAGAAGTTACAGTGATTGATTTGGCACAAAGACTTATGCCTAGGGAAGATGAAGAAATTGCTGATAGGGCAAAAGCTATATTTGAGGCAAAAGGGATTAAATTTTTACTGGAATCAAAAATTGAGGAAATTGTTGATAAAAATGGAAAAGGATATGTGCAAATTTCACAAGGAGCAAGTAAGATTGAAATTGAATCAGATGCAATTCTTGTGGCAATTGGAAGAAAACCTAATACAGAAGGGCTTAATTTAGAAGCGGCAGGAGTAAAAACTGATGAAAGAGGTGCGGTTGTAGTTGATGAAACATTGAAAACAACAGCCGACAACATTTGGGCAATGGGAGATGTGAAAGGCGGACTTCAATTTACATATATTTCTCTTGATGACTTTAGAATAATAAGGGATAATCTTTACAATGGAGGAAATAGAACAGTAAACGACAGAAATGTAATTCCATACAGCGTATTTGTAAATCCGCCATTATCAAGAGTTGGAATGACTGAAAGCGAAGCAATTGCCAAAGGATACGAAGTAAAAACAGGAAGACTTGAAGCAATGGCAATTCCAAAAGCAAAAATAGAAGGTGTAACAGATGGACTTCTTAAAGCAGTTATAGACGCAAAAACAGATAAAATATTGGGATGTACTTTACTATGTAACACTTCCCACGAAATGATAAACATTGTTGCAGCGGCTATGAAAGCTGAACAGAAATATACATTCTTAAAAGATATGATATTTACTCATCCGACAATGAGTGAGGCTTTGAATGATTTATTTGGAAGTGTGAAATAAAGAAAATAAAAAAATATTTTTAGTTAAAAATTATGAATTTTTATGAAGTAATTAAAAAAATACTACAAAGAATGGAGAAATAAATGGGCGAGTTTTTAATAATTATGGGATTAGTAGTATTTTATAATCTATTTAAGATTATTTTTAATATTATAAGAGTAATTTTTTTAAAGAAAAAGGTAAAAAGTTTTTTTGAAAAATTGATTTAATTTCTGAAATAATTTATTTTTTTAGGATGGATAGATTTGATGAGAAATGCAATTATTTTTAGTACCTAGTCAAATATTTCATTCAGTTTTTTTACTATGTTGCTATTTTAATATTTTTGATAAATAAAAAGAAACAAAAAAATTCATAATTATATTTTATTTTTCAATAATAACGATTGATATAATAATTGTTTTATTTCTTCTAAATATGCTAAAATTATATCTTATTACGGTCATTACGATAATCGTGTATATTTTTATAACTGTAATTTTAAGAAAAGATAGGGATAAATTGCGAGATTGTGGATATTTGACACTGTCTTTACTGGATATTGTAAATATTTCTATATCATATATTGCATTTATAGGATATGCTGTTTCGGCATTTTAAAAAAATAATAGATAATAGATAATAGATAGAATAATAAATAAAAAAATTTCTTCAAATAAAAAAATCACGGTTATTAAGATTAACTGTGATTTTTTTGCTATAGACATTTGTGAAAAATGTATAAATTTTTTTAAAGAAATGCTTTAGGAAAAAAAGTGTTGATAAATTACAAGTAATGCAGTATAATAATATTGTTATATACTTTTTGGATTATAAAATATATAAATTGGAAAAAGAGATAAAAAAATAAGCCTGACATTAAAGGCTTAACATTAACGAATTTTATTTAAAAAAATATTTTTAGATAAAAAGTCAATGTAGAAAACTAGAAATAAAAAAATTGAAAGGAAGATTTAAAAATGGAAGACATTATAAAAATAAACGAATTTTTCAAAATTAGCACGTGAGAGAAATTGACTGAAGAAGAGAAGAAAGAGCGTGAAAAAAATATAGAAAAAAATGTATATTGAAAAAAATTTAAGGAAAGTGTGAGAGGGCATTTGGACAGTATTAAGGTTGTTAGAGTGGATGATGATGGGAATCCGATTGATGATGACAGGGAATGTTATTGAGCCTGAAGCGTAAATAAAATAGTAATAACAGTATTTAGAGATTAATCTCTAAAAATCTTGAAAGTTGGATTGGCAAGATTTTTAAGGATTTTTGTAATTATTTAAAGTGAATTAGGAAGGAGTGAATAAAAATTTATGAAATATGATTTAGTTATATTTGATTTGGATGGAACGCTTATGGATACGTCAAAATCTATTACAAAGACTGTAAATTCAGCGATGGAAGAACTTGGAAAAAAAGCAGTATTCTATTAATGAGTGTGTAAAATTTGTTGGTGGTGGAGTTTCGGGGTTGGCTCGGAATATTTTGGGAAAAGAGAAGTATACGGATGTAACGAATGAGGAAATGGAAAAAGTTATAAGAAAATATTATGATATTTACTTTGACTATGGTGTTGAGCCTTATGAAGGAATACCTGAATTGCTGGATTTTTTTGACAGAAAATAATATAAAAAGGGATTGTGACGAATAAGGATCATGAAACAGCCTTATCTGCCGTTGAAAAAAAATTGTCGAAATGGAAATTTGATGGAATATTTGGATCTAATGAAAAGGAATATCCAAATAAGCCGAATCCTTATAATGTTGACAGAATGGCACAAAATCTGGATATTTCAAAAGATAGAATATTATTTATTGGGGATATGCTTGTGGATGTAAATACTGCTAAAAATGCTGGAGTTGACATTGTTTACTGTAAATGGGGATTTGGTGAAGTGAAAAGGTGAAACTGGAATTAGTGAAGATGTGAAAGTGTCTGATGTTCAGGAAATTATAAAAATAAAATAAATTTAGATTCTTTTTATAATAAGTGGATTTTTAAAAAAAGTCTGATTTAGAAAGTAAAAAAACGGAATTTGTTTTTGAAAACTATAATTAATTTCCGTTTTTTTATTTATTAAAATAATCTGGTATTAAAGAGATTAAGTATGAAGTTAATCTTGCACCAAAAAAAGTTAAGGAAATAATTATTCAAATATATTTTTCTTGTCTGTTAATGGATATTGTGGTATACTTATTTTTATAAAGCGATTAAGTAGTGAAAGAAGTCGAAGAATTATGAA
>BNJU01003053.1_pt1 | contig 29653 bp, 32 predicted proteins | sample 8539281 | NCBI WGS metagenome assembly BNJU01 (sample SAMD00202456, study PRJDB9452) | human saliva metagenome | isolation source: human saliva | place: Japan
AAAACTTCTGGCTTAACAACGGTTGGTATTAAGAAATAGGAAAGAGCTTTTTAATGGCTCTTTTTTTCTTTTTAGAAGCCTGTTCACACTGTGTAGCCAATTTGATATAATCTTCTCAAAAAAAGTAGTATAATGTTTTTTTATAGAATATAAATAGTGGTGGTTAGCATGCATGCATTATTAGCAACAAGATTAAAAAATAAGCGAAAAGAGCTGGGCTGGTCGCAAAAAGAGTTGGCAGAAGGAATTTGCCAACAAACTCAGATAAGTCGAATGGAACAAGGCAAATATATGCCAGGAGCAGATTTGTTATATAAATTATCTGAAAAAATGGGCTTAAATATGGACTATTTCTTTTCAGGAGAAATTTCGAAAGAGTTTCTAGGCTTATCTGCTTTCAAGAGGTTGTCTGAAACATTGTTGGAAAATCAAGATTATGCCTCTTTGAAATATGCTTTTGAGGGAGAAAGAAAGCAACAGACTTCCTTATCTTTTGATGAAAAGATTTATCTGGACTGGATAGATGCCATTCTAACCTATCAATGTGAACATCAATTAAAACTAGCTATTTCAAAAATAGAGGACATCCTCAGTAGGATTAGTATTGATAAAGTGGACTATTTGTATATTTTGAATACCCTGCTGATTTTCTTAGGCTATGATGAGGATAAGGAGAAATTTGAACAACTATATGATCAGGTTTCCGTAGCTCTTTCAAAAATCGATACCAGTGTGCGTGAACAAATTGAGTTGTATATCAAAATAAAATACAATTATTGTTACCACCTTTGGAAACAGGAGGAGATGGATAAGTCCAGAGCGCTATTATTGGAGATAATTGAATTTTGTAACAAATATCATAGTAGCTTTAGGTTAGCAGATTTATATTGTTTGTTGGGAAATGTAACAGAAGATCTTGATATCTCTGTTGCTAAGGACTATTATATGAAAGCTAAGGTGCTCTATCTAATTGAAAATAATGAAGTTATGGCACTCAAGGTAGAACAATATCTGATGGATAAGCAGTCAGATAATGTACAAGGATAGCAGAAGCTATCTTTTTTATGTGTGAATATAACTATAATTCTTCTTTTTAAAAAAATATTTATATTATCACTTAAATTGCTTGACAGTTTATATATGTTGATTTATAATATAGGTGAAACGGGGGTTGTGCAAGCGTTGACAAATTCAGTGCCCTTAACTTTGTATTTAGTCTAGAATTATGATGTAGCTAGAAAAGAAAGAATTCTAGTTTGACAATCTTACCAGTCTTATTTAAAGTTGTTATGGAACTATTTTCAAAATAGATAGGCCTCTGCTTTAGGCGGAGCAGTGAATCAGGAGGTTAAGTGATGAACTACAATTTAAAATATCTTTTATTTAGAAGTTAGTTTTTTCTAATCCCTTTTTATCTTTCCTTCGGTTGAGAATAGATTTCTACTTCTTTTTTGAGGTAGGACAGCATAGAAGTTTCATCGGTCAGCTCTAGAAGGGAGAACCCTTTTTGGATAAGTTTGGCATCATCCCTACAAATCCCGATACGGACATAGCAGATAGCAAGCATATCGTAGCTTTTCTTGTTTTTGGCATCCTCCAGTAAAGTATAGCAGATTTGTTGACACATGTTTTTATCTTGATTGTATAGATAGAGTGTGGAAAGGTTTAATAGAATTGTCATTCGCAAGTCATATAAATGTTGATAGTTTTTATAGACTTCTAAGCGTTGCAAGATTTTTCCAGTGATGAGATGGAGGTGTTCAATGGGCAAGCTGAAAAGGATGGTATTGAGGATTTTTAGGTCACTTTCATACCATGTATCTTGTTTTTCAATTTTTTCCCACAGTTTTTGGATAGTCTGTTTCACTTGGTCTGATAGTTGCTCTGTACCATGTTGACGGATATGAATGACAACTTCCAGCATATCCCTGATCTCTTCTATAGGGAGGTCATGATGGGTCTTGAGATAGTTTTGGCATGTTTCAAAAAAATCAACTAGAGCACTGCTGCCAATGATAGAACTCATATTAAGATAAGTTTGCATGATTTCTGTTCGTTGACTCGGTTGATAGAGATGGCAGATGTAGTCAAACTCTTCAAAACTCATATTGATTTGACGGAGAAGAAATTCCATATTTTCATATTTGGGAGTTGCCTTGCCGCTTTCAATCTTTGATAGGCTGGTTCTTGAGATGACATTTCCACAGACCTCTTCTTGGGTCAATCCTTTTGACTCGCGTATTTCTTTATAGATCTTTCCAAAATCATAACGCATGATTTTCTCCTTTTCGTGAAAAAAGTTAACAAATAATAAAATCCTATTAAAAATATTGTATCATAGCAATGTAAAAAGTAAAAAAGAAAGCTAAAAATAAGTTTGGTGTAATTTTAAAATGGGCTTAATAGTACTATGATGTAGCTAGAAAAAGGGGTGGAAAAAAATGTTTAAAAAAATAAGGAGCTTTTTTTCGAGTAGTCATGATATTTGTGATAGGAATTATCCTAGTTTTAATGACACCCATATTATTTAAAGTTATGATGGACCTATTTTCAAAATAAATAGGACTCTGCTTTAGGTAGAGTAGTGAATCAGGAGGTTAAGTAATGAACTACAATTTAAAATATATCTTATCAGGACTATTTAGCATAGTCTTTATAGGTTTCCTAGTCTGGATGCGTTATTTTAATCAGAAGAAGGAAGAGGAGCATTCAGATGAGTCTTTTGAAGCGAGGTTAGATAGTGAGGTCAAGGACTTATATAAACAACTAGGATTGGGTGAGGAGCCTCATTATTTCTTAGCCTATCGCTACCTACATCCCTGGTTTGATTTGGCGATTTTACCACCAACAGTTGAAATTTTCTTAACTAAAATAGCGCTGGTGATGGTAACTCCAGATGAACTACTGATAAGAAATCTTGGGAATGGGATGACTTTCACAAGTGAGCATCATCGTGATTTGCGGCAAGGACTTATCCGCATTCCAAAATCAGAGATGAAAGAATTTGAGATTCGCAACTGGAAAAGAGCTTTTGTATTTGGCGATTTTTTGACAATCAAAACAAACCAACATAGCTATTATTTGCAGGTCAGAGATGATGGACTTCAAAAAGGAAGTCTTTCAACCAAACATTTCTCAGACTTAAAGAGACAAGATTTTCTCGGATTATTGACAAATAAACGGACATTTTGATCGACAATTGCCTAAAAAACGAATCTCTGAACGTTCAAAAACCACACAGTGTTTTCAGCCTTGAACACAATCAAGCTGAGAGAATCACTGTGTGGTTTTATTGGAAAGTTAGTTTTTGCTAGCCTTTTATATACTTTATTCGACAAAAGATAATTTTTAAATAGTAGTAATAACAGATTGCTTACTGCTGACGAGATTCTGGAGTTTCTCTAGCTGAATTATTACTGTTAGCATCGGGAACTTCAGCATTATTATTGGTATTCGTATCTTCTTGGGCTCCTGCAGTATCAGTAGCTTGATCTCGTGTATTGGTAGCAGTGTTTCCCCCACTTCTAGCACTATCAGATGAATATTGCTCGCTTGCAGGTGCTTGTGAACTATATCTGTTCCCATTTGACTCAGTATAGGTTGGAGTGTAGCTGCCTCCTTCTGAAGAATGTGTTTCTCTTTCTCCCTCGCTACTATTCGTTTCTGTGTCTTTTTTATTAGACTTTTGTTCTTCTTTTTTGGTCAAGACTTCAACTTGCTTTTGGAATTTAGAAATCAGTTCTTGAATGGGTTTTATTTTTTCATCAATAGTGGCTTGTTCGCTTGTGGAGTTGACACTTTTAATAATTTCTAGTATTTTTTGTAAGGAAGTGATGGCTGTTTCAAGTGTTTGTTTATCTTCGAACTGGCTATCAGATTCCTTTATATCCAATTTTAAAGCTTTTTTAGTATAATGATTAGTGATTTTATCCGCCGTAGAAGTAAGGAAATCTGCTAATGTCTTTTTGCCTTCGTCAGAGGTTGGCTTCAATTCTTGGATCTTTTTCCAATCCTCTATAATCGTTTCAGAATCAATATTGAAGTCTTTAATGGCATTTTTTACTTGTTCGACATCTTGTCCATTCTTATGTTGTTTGCTGAGAGCGATATTCCCTCTCTCTGATTGGATATGTTCTTGATGAATGACTAAACCTATTAAAAGTCCAAGGCCTACAACAATAATGATAGTAAAAATAGTATTTTTTGATGTTAGAATATCTTTGTAGTTTTTCACAATCGTACTACGTACATGGATGGTAGTATCTTAAAGGGATCATGTACGACTTTCTCCTCATTACAGTATATCATTTTTAGCTTATTTTTATAAATAAGTTTATAAATAGAATCGAGATTTAACTGTTCATTGCCCTTTTTGTAATTATATTTCTGTTTCTATCAAATAGAGTATCAGATTATCAGCCTCTTTCTTGTCTTCTCTAACCAAGCGTGTTATAATGAATACTGCTCAAGCGACCTTCAATCGTGAAGAACACACGACCTTCAATCGTGAATAAACGAATAGATGGGAGACTTACCATGAGTGATAACTCTAAAACACGTGTTGTCGTGGGGATGAGTGGTGGTGTTGATTCGTCGGTGACGGCTCTTCTTCTCAAGGAGCAGGGCTACGATGTGATCGGTATCTTCATGAAGAACTGGGATGACACAGATGAAAACGGCGTCTGTACGGCGACCGAAGATTACAAGGATGTGGCTGCCGTGGCAGACCAGATTGGCATTCCTTACTACTCTGTCAATTTTGAAAAAGAGTACTGGGACCGCGTTTTTGAGTATTTCCTAGCGGAATACCGTGCAGGACGCACGCCAAATCCAGATGTTATGTGCAACAAGGAAATAAAGTTCAAGGCCTTTTTGGACTATGCCATGACCTTGGGGGCAGACTATGTGGCGACTGGGCACTATGCCCGTGTGGCGCGTGATGAGGATGGCACTGTTCACATGCTTCGTGGCGTGGACAATGGCAAGGACCAGACCTATTTCCTCAGCCAACTTTCGAAAGAACAACTGCAAAAAACGATGTTCCCACTAGGACATTTGGAAAAGCCTGAAGTTCGCAGACTAGCAGAAGAAGCAGGCCTTGCGACTGCTAAGAAGAAAGACTCGACAGGGATTTGCTTTATCGGAGAAAAGAACTTTAAAAACTTCCTCAGCAACTACCTGCCAGCTCAGCCTGGTCGCAGGATGACTGTGGATGGTCGCGATATGGGCGAGCATGCAGGTCTTATGTACTATACGATTGGTCAGCGTGGCGGACTTGGTATCGGTGGGCAACACGGCGGTGACAATGCGCCTTGGTTCGTTGTCGGAAAAGACCTAAGCAAGAATATTCTCTATGTCGGACAAGGATTCTACCATGATTCGCTCATGTCAACCAGCCTAGAGGCCAGTCAAGTCCACTTTACTCGTGAGATGCCAGAGGAATTTACGCTAGAATGCACAGCAAAATTCCGCTACCGTCAGCCTGATTCTAAGGTTACCGTCCATGTCAAAGGAGATAAGGCAGAGGTTATCTTTGCAGAACCGCAACGTGCCATCACACCAGGACAGGCAGTTGTCTTTTACGATGGCGAAGAGTGTCTCGGTGGTGGTTTGATTGACAATGCTTACCGGGATGGACAAGTTTGTCAGTACATTTAGATTGACAAATTTTCTCAATTTGCTACAATAATAAAAGTAATAGAAATGATGGTCAAAGCTCATGGATGTTGCAGGCTTTTTTGTCCTGCACTTCTTTGGAGTTTTGACTGTTTTTCTGTCGTTTAAGGGAAAGGACAAGAATGACTCAGCAAGACTTTCGGACAAAAGTAGGAAATACAGTTTTTGGTGTTCGGGCGACAGCCTTGATTCTCCAAAATCGCAAGCTTCTAGTCACCAAAGATAGGGGCAAGTATTACACTATCGGCGGTGCGATTCAAGTCAATGAAAGCACGGAAGACGCGGTAGTACGTGAAGTGAGGGAAGAACTGGGTGTCGAAGCTCAAGCTGGGCAACTAGCTTTTGTGGTTGAAAATCGTTTTGAACAGGACGGTGTTTCCTATCACAATATCGAGTTTCATTATCTGGTGGATTTGCTTGAAGATGCCCCATTGACCATGCAGGAAGATGATAAAAGGCAGCCCTGTGAATGGATTGATTTGGATAAACTTGAGGATCTCCAGCTAGTTCCATCCTTTTTAAAAACAGCCCTACCCGATTGGGACGGCCAACTAAGACACATCCATCTTGAGTAATAGGAGAAAAAATGATGGTTAAGCTTATTGCCCATGTACTTGTTCATAGTGGTGATGATTATTTGCTCATTCAGCGTTCGGAAATTAAAAGAGGACAACCCAATGTTTATCCAGCTTACTGGGATATTCCTGGTGGCGGGGTTGAAAAGGGTGAACTTCCGCGAGATGGAGCTCTTAGAGAATGTATTGAAGAAGCGGGAGTTAGGCTAGATAGCAGTTCGCTCAAACTTCTTCACGAAGATAGTCAACTGGATACTTCTAAGGATACTGTCTTTACTCGCTTAGTTTATAAAGCAGAGTGGGTCGGGGAGAAGCCAATTATCAGATTAGATCCTGAAGAGCATACGCACTTTAAATGGGTTACTCTGGCTCAAGCTTTAGAGGAGGAGAAGTTAGTTCCTTATTTACGAGAAATTTTTGAAAGGTTAAGAAATGACTTATAATTTTACTGAAGAATACGATATTATTGTAATCGGTGCGGGACACGCTGGGGTAGAAGCATCCCTAGCTGCCAGCCGTATGGGTTGCAAGGTCTTGCTTGCGACCATCAACATTGAAATGCTGGCTTTCATGCCTTGTAACCCTTCTATCGGTGGTTCTGCCAGGGGATTGTTGTGCGTGAAGTCGATGCCCTCGGTGGCGAGATGGCCAAAACCATTGATAAGACTTACATCCAGATGAAGATGCTTAACACAGGTAAGGGGCCAGCTGTCCGTGCCCTTCGTGCGCAGGCTGATAAGGAACTTTACTCTAAGGAAATGCGCAAGACGGTTGAAAATCAAGAAAATCTGACCCTTCGTCAGACCATGATTGATGAGATTTTGGTGGAAGATGGCAAGGTTGTCGGTGTTCGTACAGCGACCCATCAAGAATATGCTGCTAAGGCTGTTATCGTGACCACAGGGACTGCTCTCCGTGGGGAAATTATCATCGGAGACCTCAAGTACTCATCAGGTCTAACCACAGCTTGGCTTCTATTAATCTTGCTGACAATCTCAAGGAATTGGGCCTCGAAATTGGTCGTTTCAAGACAGGGACACCTCCACGTGTCAAGGCTTCTTCTATCAATTATGATGTGACCGAAATTCAGCCAGGAGACGAAGCGCCTAATCATTTCTCATACACTTCACGAGATGAGGATTATGTCAAGGACCAAGTGCCATGCTGGTTGACCTATACCAATGGTACCAGTCATGAAATTATCCAAAATAACCTCCACCGTGCGCCTATGTTTACAGGTGTGGTCAAGGGAGTGGGGCCTCGTTACTGTCCATCGATTGAGGACAAGATTGTGCGCTTTGCAGACAAGGAACGCCACCAACTCTTCCTTGAGCCAGAAGGGCGCAATACTGAGGAAGTCTATGTTCAAGGACTTTCAACCAGTCTGCCTGAGGATGTCCAGCGTGACTTGGTTCATTCCATCAAAGGTTTGGAAAATGCGGAGATGATGCGGACAGGTTATGCCATTGAGTATGACATGGTCTTGCCTCACCAGTTGCGTGCGACTTTGGAAACCAAGAAAATCTCAGGACTTTTCACTGCTGGTCAAACAAATGGAACGTCAGGTTACGAAGAGGCAGCAGGCCAAGGGATTATCGCTGGGATCAATGCGGCTTTGAAAGTCCAAGGTAAACCTGAGTTGATTTTGAAGCGTAGTGACGGTTATATTGGGGTCATGATTGATGACTTGGTGACCAAGGGAACCATTGAACCCTACCGTCTCTTGACCAGTCGTGCTGAATACCGTCTCATTCTCCGCCATGACAATGCTGATATGCGTTTGACTGAGATGGGACGTGAGATTGGTCTTGTGGATGATGAACGCTGGGCTCGTTTTGAAATCAAGAAAAATCAATTTGACAATGAGATGAAGCGCCTGGACAGCATCAAACTCAAGCCAGTCAAGGAAACAAATGCCAAGGTTGAGGAGATGGGCTTTAAACCGTTGACAGATGCAGTGACAGCCAAGGAATTTCTTCGCCGTCCAGAAGTTTCTTATCAAGATGTGGTGGCCTTCATCGGACCAGCTGCAGAGGATTTGGATGACAAGATTATCGAATTGATTGAAACAGAAATCAAGTACGAAGGCTATATTTCCAAAGCCATGGACCAGGTTGCCAAGATGAAACGCATGGAAGAAAAACGCATTCCAGCCAATATTGACTGGGATGACATTGATTCTATCGCAACTGAAGCCCGTCAGAAGTTCAAACTTATCAATCCAGAAACCATTGGCCAAGCCAGCCGTATCTCGGGAGTAAACCCAGCAGACATTTCTATTTTGATGGTGTATCTTGAAGGTAAATCGTAGTATTTCTAAAAATCAAGAAAAGAAAGTATAGAGAAAAAACAGCTCCGAAGACGGAGCTGTTTTGTTGACTTGTATTCAATGAAAATCAAAGAGTATTATTCTTCGTCTGGTGTGAGGATCATCGGGATGATAATCGGTTCACGTTCTGTATTTTCATAAAGGAAGGGGCGAATAGCGTTGACAATGGCACCATTGACAGATTGAACGCTAGCATCCTTGTTTTTCAGTGCGATACGAATGGCATTGAAGAGGATACGCTGGCTTTGGCGAATCAAGTCGCCAGACTCTCTCATGTAGACAAAGCCTCGGCTGAGGATGTCTGGACCAGACAGAATCATCTGCGATTTGAAGTCAACAGTTGCGACTGCCAGAACGACACCATCTTCAGATAAATCACGACGATCTTTGAGGACAGCAGCACCTATTTCACCAATACGATTTCCATCGACATAGATATCTTGGGCGTTGAAATGGCCTGCGATACGAGCAGAATCTGCGGTAAGGGCAAGCACATCACCATTGCTCATGATAAAGATATTGTCCTTTTCAACACCAGTATCCACCGCTAGTCCAGCGTGGACTTTTTGCATGCGGTATTCACCGTGGACAGGCATGAAGTATTTTGGCTTAATCAAGCGGAGCATAAGTTTTTGCTCTTGTTGGCCACCGTGTCCAGATGTATGGATATTGTTAACCTTACCGTGGATAACTTCGACACCAGCTTCAGAAATAATGTTGATTAGCTTGTTGACGCTAGTAGTGTTTCCAGGGATTGGACTTGAAGAGAAGATAACCGTATCGCCTGGTTGGAGTTGTACCTGACGGTGGGTTCCGTTGGCGATACGAGAGAGGGCAGCCATCGGCTCACCCTGACTACCTGTACAGAGGATCAGAACCTCGCCTGCAGGGTAGTCTTTGATTTCATTTGGCTCGATAAAGGTTCCCTTAGGAGCTTTGATGTAGCCAAGCTCGATTCCGTTGACAATGGCCTTTCCATAGAACGACCAAAGACCGCAATTTTGCGTCCAGTCTTAACAGCAGCTTCTGTTGCTTGCTGGAGACGGAAGATATTTGAGGCAAAGGATGCAAAAATGATACGTCCTTCTATGCCTTGGATAATCTTCATGATGGACTGGCCAACTACTTTTTCAGAGTTGGTAAAGGTAGGTACTTCTGCATTTGTTGAGTCAGACAGAAGACAAAGCACGCCTTCTTCGCCAAGGGCTGCCATACGGTGCAAGTCTGCTGGTTCTCCAACTGGAGTAAAGTCAAACTTAAAGTCACCCGTACAGACGATTTTTCCTTGAGGTGTATGAATAACAATCCCCAGAGGCTCTGGAATAGAGTGGGTGGTTCTAAAGAAAGTTGCCTTAAGATTTTTAAAGGTCAACTCAGTGTTGTGGTTGATTTCGTAAAGTTTGGCGTTGCGCAGGAGGCCATGTTCTTCGAGCTTCCCGCGGATCAAAGCCAAGGCAAGTGGTCCAGCATAGATAGGGACATTTGCTTGCTTGAGCAGGAAAGGAATCCCACCGATGTGGTCCTCGTGTCCGTGGGTAATCAAAACAGCCTTGACGCGGTCGATGTTGTCTACGATGTAGGAGTAATCAGGAATGACGTAGTCGATACCTAGCAAGTCATCTTCTGGGAATTTAATCCCAGCATCGACGATGATAATCTCGTCTTGGTATTCAATCCCGTAAGTGTTTTTCCCGATTTCTCCCAGACCACCAATGGCAAAAACGCCGACTTCTTCAGGTTTAAGAGTATAGGCCATATTAGAACTCCGTGATTTCGAAGGCGCCAGTTTCTTTTTCGTAATCTAGCAATTTGTCAGACAAGCGTTCGATATACTCGATGTTGTACTCTGGGCGATTTTCTTCGACAAGTTGGCGAGCAGCGATGCGACCCTCAAGTTCTGAGCTGGCATCGATGTCTAGGTAAAGTGCGCGTGTTGTTTCACGGCGTGGGCTACGTTCTTTTGTTTCTTGATAAAAAACTTTGTAAATCATATAGTTCCTTTCTATTTTACAGGTCAGCTTATTCCAAACTTTTAGCAGAGATTTGCTTGATTTCATTCCATTTTGTGTCTAGATTGACCTTGATTCGTTACAATTATTTCAATTATACCACAAAATGAAAAATTAGTAAAAGACGGAAACGAGAAAGTCACAGGACCTTTCGTTGAGTAAACGCTTGCAAATAAACAAAAATGTGTTATATTGATAGTGGGAGTAAAATTTATCGCTTGTCATAATTCCATATAGATTTTAAGTCAAGGAGGTTGCCCTATGTATAACTTATTTGCTTTTGCTATCGGAGTTCGCTTGGTGGCTTTTATTGTTTTTGTTGCTTGTGTTTATGGAGGGAATCTTCTGTTTGCAAAACTAGAACAACGACAAAGCAAGCTCTTGTGGAAAATTACCTTTGTGACTCTCTACTCGCTTTTTCTCCTCCTAGTAACCTATGTAGTTTGGTTTGTATTTTACTTTGGATTAAATGTTTAGATGCCCTGCTCATGCTGGGGCATTTTTGTTTGGGGGCAAAGAGAGAAAAACTCTTGATTGAGGTCAAGAGGCAATTCCAAATCTAGAGCAACAAAAAAAGAGAGGCTGTATCTACACATGGGGTTTTTACAGCTCAAAGCTGAGGGCAGTCCCACACTCGTACCAGAAGTTGGTACCTTTGAACGCTCTGTTACCAGTCGCCCTACGTTATCCTCTCAATATTTATATTTTACTATAACTTACTGAGGGAATCAACTTTAAAAGTATCAAAAAGCTCCTGACCGAAGTCAAGAGCCATCTAACACTGGGGGCGAACTAATCAATCGCAATTCCAGTTCTTTAGAAACCAAAGTTTCAGGGATAGCACCGCAACCCGAAGAGTCAACGACTCAACCTGATTTTCCTACCAGTGTTGAATTACATTTTAACATTGATAGACCAACATAGTCAACAGTTTATATAAAAATAGGAATACCAAAAGTAGGATTAAGAATGTTTAGTTTGTTTGAATTTGCGATAGGGGTTCGCCTCTTGGTGTTTATAGTCTTTGTAGCCTGTGTCTATGGGGGAATGCTCTGTTTGTACATCTGGGACACCGCAAAAAAAATTCCTTTGGAAGCTTGCTTTTGTGACGCTCTATTCAATTTTTATCCTCCTTGTAACCTATGTCGTTTGGTTTGTATTTTACTTTGGATTAAATGCTTAGATGACCTGCTTATGCTGGGGCTTTTTGTTTGGGGGCAAAGAAAATTCCCATGTGCCAGCTTTTGTAGTATAATAGTAAGCAGACAAAAAGATAGGAATGTGTTATGAAAGTATTAGCTTTTGATACGTCTAGCAAGGCTCTTTCTCTAGCTATTTTAGAGGACAAGCAGGTTCTTGCCGAGACGACGATTAATATCAAGAAAAATCACAGTATTACCCTCATGCCTGCCATCGATTTTTTAATGGCAAGTTTGGATTGGACACCCAAGGATTTGGACCGAATCGTGGTGGCTGAAGGGCCAGGTAGCTACACAGGCTTGCGAATTGCGGTGGCGACTGCTAAAACCTTGGCTCATACCCTGAACATCGAGTTAGTTGGTATGTCTAGCCTCTTGGCTCTGGTGCCCTACCAACAAGAAGGTTTGTTCGTCCCCTTGATGGATGCGCGCCGCAACAATGTTTATGCAGGATTTTATGAAAATGCTAAACCTGTCATACCAGAAGCGCACCTATCTTTTGAAGAGGTGTTAGAGAAAGTTAAGGGTGCTAGTCAGGTAACCTTTGTCGGAGAAGTTGGCCCCTTTGTGGAGCAGATTCAAGAACACTTGCCAAGGACTAATTACAAAGAAACCTTGCCTAATGCAGCTAATCTAGCTCTATGGGCCTGGGACAAGGAAGCAGACTCCTTGCATGATTTTGTGCCGAATTACCTCAAACGAGTCGAGGCTGAGGAAAACTGGCTCAAGAACCATACCGAGTCTGGCGAGTCCTACATTAAACGCCTATGATAGAAATTAAACGAATCCAACAGCAGCCTGACTTGGCTCAAGACATCTACGCTGTCATGGCAGCTGTTTACTCAGTCAGTCCTTGGGCACTGGAGCAAATCCAAGCAGACCTGTCCCAAGACCAGACTTGGTATGCTCTGGCTTATGATGGGGCAGAAGCGATTGGCTTTCTAGCCGTGCAGGAGAATCTTTTTGAAGCAGAAGTCCTGCAAATCGCTGTCAAACAAACTATCAGGGTCAGGGAATTGCGTCAGCCTTGTTTGCTCAATTGCCGACAGATAAGGAGATTTTCCTCGAAGTCAGAAGTTCAAATCATCGAGCGCAAGCATTTTACAAGAAAGAAAAGATGGCAGCTATCGCTGAGCGAAAGGCCTACTACCATGATCCAGTCGAGGACGCCATCATCATGAAGAGAGAAATAGATGAAGGATAGATATATTTTAGCATTTGAGACATCATGTGATGAGACCAGTGTCGCCGTCTTGAAAAACGACGATGAGCTCTTGTCCAATGTCATTGCTAGTCAAATTGAGAGTCACAAACGTTTTGGGGGCGTAGTGCCGGAAGTAGCCAGTCGTCACCATGTCGAGGTCATTACAGCCTGTATCGAGGAGGCACTGGCAGAAGCAGGGATTACCGAAGAGGACGTGACAGCTGTGGCTGTTACCTATGGACCAGGCTTGGTCGGAGCCTTGCTAGTTGGTTTGTCAGCTGCCAAGGCCTTTGCTTGGGCGCATGGACTTCCGCTGATTCCCGTTAACCACATGGCTGGCCACCTCATGGCCGCTCAGAGTGTGGAGCCTTTGGAGTTTCCCTTGCTAGCCCTCTTGGTTAGCGGTGGACATACGGAGTTGGTCTATGTTTCCCGAGGCTGGTGACTACAAGATTGTTGGGGAAACGCGAGATGACGCGGTTGGTGAGGCCTATGATAAGGTCGGCCGTGTCATGGGCTTGACCTATCCTGCAGGTCGTGAGATTGATGAGCTAGCTCATCAGGGGCAGGATATTTATGATTTTCCTCGTGCCATGATTAAGGAAGATAATCTGGAGTTTTCATTCTCAGGTTTGAAATCTGCCTTTATCAATCTTCATCACAATGCCGAGCAAAAGGGAGAAAGTCTGTCTACAGAGGATTTGTGTGCTTCCTTCCAAGCAGCAGTCATGGATATTCTTATGGCTAAAACCAAGAAAGCCTTGGAAAAATACCCTGTCAAAACTCTGGTTGTGGCAGGTGGCGTGGCAGCCAATAAAGGTCTCAGAGAACGCTTGGCTGCCGAAATCACAGATGTCAAGGTCATCATCCCCCCTCTGCGTCTCTGTGGAGACAATGCAGGCATGATTGCCTATGCCAGTGTCAGCGAGTGGAACAAAGAAAACTTTGCAAGCTTGGACCTCAATGCCAAACCAAGCCTCGCTTTTGATACCATGGAATAAAGAGTCAGCTTAGGGCTGGCTTTTTTGCTCTCTTAAATGTCAGAATATTTTGACAAAACTATAAAAATGATGATATAATATCTAAACAATAGGAGGTGGTGAGATGATTGAGAGAATGGAGTTGGGAGAATTTTACAAGGAATTACGCTTGGCGAGAAAGCTCAGGCAGTCAGATGTGGCTTGTGATGGTCTAACAGCCTCTCAGTTGTCCAAGTTTGAACTAGGGCAGTCTATGCTGTCTGCGGATAAGCTCATACTAGCCATCCAAGGGATCAATATGAATTTTGATGAGTTTGGGCACAAGCTCAACAACTATCAAGAATCTCCACATATGCGAATTGGTAGAAAGGTTGTGGATCGCTTTGCCCACCAAGATATAGCCGGCTTAGAGCAACTGTTGGAGGAAGTCGAGCAAGAACAGATGGCAGAGACCTATCGTCGTTTGAATGCTATTGTAATCAAAGATGCCATTCATTCCTTAGATAAAAATTATCCCCTAGCAGAGGAGGATAGCGAATTTTTGACCACCTACCTCTATGCTATTGAGTCTTGGACCTGGTTTGAACTCTACCTTTTTTGCAATACCATGCCCTTCTTGAACAATCAAGATTTGATATTTTTATCAACCTCTTTACTTGAAAAATCCAAGGAATTTAAAGAGTTAGTACATAATAGATTGTATATGAAGCAAGGATTCTTAAATATCTTATCAGAACTCATGGAGCGTAAACTTTTCTCTTACATCCCAATTTTTGAAGCTGAGCTAGAGAGTATGTTGCGTCCGTATGATGTTTTTGAGAAATTATTGTGGCAGTTTTTAAAGAAAATGCAGATTTTCCTTCAAACCAAAGGAAGCAATCAAAAAGAGATTGAAAACTTTATCCAATCTCTGCAAGTATTAGAAAAATCCACAATTGACAGCCCTCTTCGAATTACGTTTGCAGCAATACAAAGAACTTATTGAGTAGTCAACAATCGCAAATCTGAAATTTCTATAAGAAAAAATATCAAATATGCGATTTACTAAAATGTGGTGATTTCCGTGTTATACTATAATTATTTCATAGTATAGGAGAAAATAGAATGAAAAAGATAATCTCACGCTACTACTTTATTATAGCTGCTCTACTAGTTATTGCTGACCAGAAGTTCAGTGGTCTAGTTTTACGCAGCGACCTTGTTACTGGTCTATCTGACTTTGCCTATTATCTGTCGGATATGATGTTGAATTTTCTTGTGGTTTTATTTGCTCTTATTGCTATGATTTGGTCGGGGAAATGGCAACAAGTCAACAGTAGAAAGTTTAAAGGATCCTATCTTTTCTATTCCTTCCTAGCTCTGCTTGCTTTTGTTGTTTGGAATTTTGTCACCTTTTTTCTTTTCCCATCTACCAAAAATGAAATTTCTTATCAACTCGCCATTCCGACTTTTAAAGGAGCTACGGCATTTTTGATGTATTTTTTCTATCCTGTGATTGCAGGTCCCATTTTTGAAGAGATGATTTATCGTGGATTGGTGATGACTGCTCTGGAAAAAGGGAAGAAGTGGGGACTGGATGTGCTTGGCTCAGCTATATTATTTGGAATTTTGCACATTAGTAATCACGGTTGGGTTTTGACAGACTTTTTAGTATATATGGGTGGCGGTCTCATATTTGCCATCTTGTTTAGAGTAACCAAGTCCATTTATTGGCCTATTGGGTTGCATATAGTCTACAATGGCATTGGTCAAATTTTACCGTTGCTGTAATTTCATTTGCTTAGTAATATTTTAGGAAGAGTGTTCCTAGGTATTCTACCCATCTAGTTTATTTCCTTGCTGAATAGTCTTATATTTGTTTGTAATCGCATTTTTAGGTATCCTTTTCATAAAAATGATCTTAGTTTTAGTAACTATTGCTACTAACTTTGTTTTATTGCTATTTCTTCTAGTTGCCTTTTCATGTTCTTTGATATTCGTGAAAGTATCTAGCGGAAAATTTGTATAATATATGTTTGAGACTGGATTGCCAGTCTTTTATGATGGCCACAATCAGCAGACTTTTTTCTCTTTACTGAATGTGTTATAATAGTCCATGCTGTGGCTGGAGCCTTTTCAGCCTATTTATTAAGACAATATGAGGAGAAAGATGAAAGAAAAAGGATTTTGGGAGGGGGCGCAGGCAGCAATGTCAACGGCCCTTGGTTATATCAGTATTGGCTTGGCCTGTGGGATTATCGGTGCGCCCTATGTGACACCTGTTGAGATGGGCTTGATGAGCCTCTTTGTTTATGCTGGGAGCGCCCAGTTTGCCATGTTGGCTCTGATTGCGGTTCAAGCACCTGTAGCGGCTATTGCTATGACGGTTTTTTTGATTAATTTGCGTCTCTTTTTGTTGAGTTTACACGCATCGACTTATTTCCGTCATACCAGTCTCTGGCAAAATATCGGTATGTCTAGCCTTTTGACGGATGAGACTTATGGCGTTTTGATGGGCGAGTTAGCCCATACAGACAAGGTCAATCCTATGTGGATGCACGGAAACAATCTCAACAGCTATGTGGCTTGGTTTGTGGGGACAGTTGTCGGAACGGCTCTGGGTGGCCTGCTACCAAATCCAGAAATCTTTGGTTTAGATTTTGCCTTGGTTGGAATGTTCATCGGAATTTTTGCTTCGCAATTCCAGATTATGCAAAGACGGATTCCTGTCCGCAATCTGCTCATTATCCTAGCAGTTGTTGCGGTGTCCTTCTTTTTGCTCTTGACAGTGGTGTCTCAGTCACTAGCTGTTCTGTTTGCGACCTTGCTAGGTTGTACAATGGGGGTGGTTTTAGATGGTCAGTAAGTATCTTTTATTAGCAGTTATTTTCTCTGGCTTGGTGACATGGATTCCCCGTATGATTCCCTTCATCTTGGTCAAGTATAAGGGCTTGCCTGCGATTGTTGAGCGCTTTTTGAAGTTCTTGCCCGTTTCTATTATCTTTGCCTTGATTCTTTCAAGTGTAGTGACAGGCAAGGTTGGCAGCCTTCCTCAAATCAAATGGCTAGACTTCTTAGCAGTCTTTCCAACAGCTTGGGTAGCCTTTCGCTACCGTAATTTAGTCGGAACAGTTCTCTTTGGAGTTGTCTTGATTGCCGTCCTACGTTTACTATTTTAAATGGGCTATAAAGAAAATCTATCACAGAGATAGATATCATATAATGGCATAATTACTTTTTTTCTGATAAGATAATAAGGTATTCTATTTTGGAGGAAATGACATGAAAAAAATCGTTAAATACTCATCTCTTGCTGCCCTAGGGCTTGTTGCTGCAGGTGTGCTTGCAGCTTGCTCAGGTGGTGCTAAGAAAGAAGAAGCAGCTAGCAAGAAAGAAATTATCGTTGCAACCAATGCTTCACCAAAACCATTCAACTATGAAGAAAATGGCGAATTGACTGGTTATGAGATTGAACTAGTTCGTGCTATCTTTAAAGACTCTGATAAGTATGAAGTCAAGTTTGAAAAAACAGAGTGGTCAGGTGTCTTTGCGGGTCTTGACGCTGACCGTTATCAAATGGCCGTTAACAACATCAGCTACACTAAAGAACGTGCGGAGAAATACCTTTATGCAGCTCCAACTGCTAAAAACCCTAACGTTCTTGTAGTGAAAAAAGACGACTCTAGCATCAAATCGCTTGATGATATCGGTGGAAAATCAACAGAAGTTGTTCAAGGGACAACATCAGCTAAACAGTTAGAAGACTACAACAAACAACACTCAGATAATCCAACTGTCCTTAACTACACTAGAGCAGACTTCCAACAAATCATGGGACGCTTGAGCGATGGTCAGTTTGACTACAAGATTTTTGATAAAATCGGTGTTGAAACAGTCATCAAGAACCAAGGTTTGGACAACTTGAAAGTTATCGAACTTCCAAGTGACCAACAACCTTACGTTTACCCACTTCTTGCTAAAGGTCAAGATGAGTTGAAAACATTTGTAGACAAACGCATTAAAGAACTTTACAAAGATGGAACTCTTGAAAAATTGTCAAAACAATTCTTCGGAGACACTTACCTACCAGCAGAAGCTGATATTAAATAATTATTGAAATCATCCATTCTAATAAAGGTGGGTGATTTCTCAGTTTTAGGGATATAGTTTTAAACTATATATCTGACTATCTAATAACAATTTGTGAAATCAAATAAATTGTGAGATACTAGTACGGTATTATTTTTAAGGAGAAAGAATCATGAAAATTCAAAAAATGGCTTGGTGTAGCAGCCCTTGCTACAGTCGCAGGTTTGACTCTTGCAGCTTGTGGAAACTCAGAAAAGAAAGCAGACAATGCAACAACTATCAAAATCGCAACTGTTAACCGTAGCGGTTCTGAAGAAGCTCGTTGGGATAAAGTTCAAGAATTAGTTAAAAAAGACGGTATTACTTTGAAATTTACAGAGTTCACAGACTACTCACAACCAAATAAGGCAACTGCTGATGGTGAAGTAGACTTGAACGCTTTCCAACACTACAACTTCTTGAACAACTGGAACAAAGAAAACGGGAAAGACCTTGTAGCGATTGCAGATACTTACATCTCTCCAATCCGTCTTTACTCAGGTTTGAATGGAAGTGACAACAAGTACACTAAAGTAGAAGACATCCCAGCAAACGGAGAAATCGCTGTACCAAACGATGCTACAAACGAAAGCCGTGCGCTTTACTTGCTTCAATCAGCTGGCTTGATTAAATTGGACGTTTCAGGAACTGCTCTTGCAACTGTTGCTAACATCAAAGAAAATCCAAAGAACTTGAAAATCACTGAATTGGACGCTAGCCAAACAGCTCGTTCATTGTCATCAGTTGACGCTGCCGTTGTAAACAATACCTTCGTTACAGAAGCAAAATTGGACTACAAGAAAGCACTTTTCAAAGAACAAGCTGATGAAAATTCAAAACAATGGTACAACATCATCGTTGCGAAAAAAGATTGGGAAACATCACCTAAGGCTGATGCTATCAAGAAAGTGATCGCAGCTTACCACACAGATGACGTGAAAAAAGTTATCGAAGAAACATCAGACGGTTTGGATCAACCAGTTTGGTAATAAGAAACAGGGAGGTGGGAGAGAAAATTCCACCTCTTGCTTTTGTATAGAGCATGGATTGTCAGGAAGAGTAGTTCATAGAAAGGTAGAGAGAATATGGTTTTTCCTAGCGAACAAGAACAGATTGAAAAATTTGAAAAGGATCATGTAGCCCAGCATTATTTTGAGGTTTTGCGTACCTTGATTTCTAAGAAATCGGTCTTTGCCCAGCAGGTCGGACTTAAGGAAGTCGCAAATTATCTGGGTGAGATTTTCAAACGTGTTGGGGCTGAAGTGGAGATTGATGAGACTTATACGGCGCCCTTTGTTATGGCGCATTTCAAGAGTTCACGTCCAGATGCCAAAACCTTGATTTTCTATAACCACTATGACACTGTGCCAGCGGACGGAGATCAAGTGTGGACAGAGGATCCCTTTACGCTTTCGGTGCGCAATGGCTTCATGTATGGGCGTGGGGTTGACGATGATAAGGGTCACATCACAGCTCGTTTGAGTGCTTTGAGAAAATACATGCAGCACCACGATGATTTGCCTGTCAATATCAGTTTTATCATGGAAGGAGCGGAGGAATCGGCTTCGACAGACCTGGATAAGTATTTGGAAAAACATGCGGATAAACTCCGTGGTGCAGATTTGTTGGTCTGGGAACAAGGAACCAAAAATGCCTTGGAGCAGTTAGAAATTTCTGGTGGAAATAAGGGGATTGTGACCTTTGATGCCAAGGTAAAAAGTGCTGATGTGGATATCCACTCTAGTTATGGTGGGGTTGTGGAATCAGCTCCTTGGTATCTCCTTCAAGCCTTACAGTCTCTTCGCGCTGCAGATGGCCGTATCTTGGTTGAAGGCTTGTACGAAGAAGTACAAGAGCCAAATGAACGTGAATTAGCCTTGGTGGATACCTACGCTCAACGAAATCCAGGGGAAATTAGCCAGATTTATGGTTTGGAATTGCCTCTCTTACAAGAGGACCGTGCAGCCTTTCTAAAACGTTTCTTTTTTGAACCGGCCCTTAATATCGAAGGGATTCAGTCAGGTTATCAAGGGCAAGGGGTCAAAACGATTTTGCCAGCAGAAGCCAGTGCTAAGTTGGAAGTTCGTTTGGTTCCTGGTCTAGAACCGCATGATGTTCTGGAAAAAATTCGGAAACAGCTAGACAAAAATGGCTTTGATAAGGTAGAATTATACTATACCTTGGGAGAGATGAGCTATCGAAGCGATATGAGCGCGCCAGCCATTCTCAATGTGATCGAGTTGGCCAAGAAATTCTATCCACAAGGCGTTTCAGTCTTGCCAACTACAGCGGGGACAGGGCCTATGCATACGGTCTTTGATGCCCTAGAGGTGCCAATGGTGGCCTTCGGTCTAGAAATGCCAACAGCCGAGACCACGGTGGAGATGAGAACGTGCGAATCGCCGATTATTACACCCATATTGAATTAGTAGAGGAGCTGATTAGAAGCTATGAGTAGAGACATTATCAAGTTAGATCAGATCGATGTGACTTTTCATCAGAAGAAGAGAACCATCGCAGCGGTCAAGGATGTGACCATTCACATCCAAGAAGGGGATATCTACGGAATCGTTGGATATTCTGGAGCAGGGAAATCAACCCTTGTACGGGTGATTAATCTCTTGCAAAAACCATCTGCAGGGAAAATTACCATTGACGACGATGTGATTTTTGATGGTAAGGTGACCTTGACGGCAGAGCAGTTGCGTCGTAAACGTCAAGATATTGGAATGATTTTCCAGCATTTTAACCTGATGAGCCAAAAGACAGCAGAGGAGAATGTAGCCTTTGCACTTAAACATTCTGGGCTCAGCAAGGAAGAAAAGAAGGCTAAAGTAGCCAAGTTGTTGGACTTGGTTGGCTTGGCGGACCGTGCTGAAAACTACCCTTCACAATTATCTGGAGGGCAAAAACAGCGTGTGGCCATTGCGCGTGCCTTGGCAAATGATCCAAAAATCTTGATTTCAGACGAGTCAACTTCTGCCCTTGACCCTAAGACAACCAAGCAGATTTTGGCCTTGTTGCAAGATTTGAACCAAAAATTAGGCTTGACTGTTGTCTTGATTACGCATGAAATGCAGATTGTCAAAGACATTGCCAACCGTGTGGCAGTTATGCAGGATGGGCATTTGATTGAAGAGGGCAGCGTTCTTGAAATCTTCTCAGATCCTAAACAACCTTTGACTCAAGACTTTATCTCAACAGCTACAGGTATTGACGAAGCTATGGTCAAAATCGAGAAGCAAGAAATCGTGGAACACTTGTCTGAAAACAGTCTCTTGGTGCAACTCAAGTATGCAGGGGCTTCAACAGACGAGCCACTTTTGAATGAATTGTACAAGCATTACCAAGTAACGGCTAATATCCTCTATGGAAATATCGAAATCCTCGATGGTACCCTGTTGGAGAATTGGTGGTGGTCTTGTCAGGTGAACAAGCAGCGTTGGCAGGTGCCCAAGAAGCCATTCGTCAAGCAGGCGTACAGCTAAAAGTATTGAAGGGAGGACAGTAAGATGGAATCGTTGATTCAAACCTATTTGCCAAATGTCTATAAAATGGGTTGGGCTGGTCAGGCAGGCTGGGGAACAGCCATCTATCTAACTCTTTATATGACAGTTCTTTCTTTCATCATCGGAGGGTTCTTGGGGCTAGTGGCAGGTCTTTTCCTTGTTTTGACAGCGCCAGGTGGTGTCTTGGAAAATAAGGTCGTTTTCTGGATTTTAGATAAAATCACCTCTATTTTCCGTGCGGTACCATTTATCATTCTCTTGGCAGTCTTGTCACCCTTCTCCCATCTAATCGTAGGGACAAGCATTGGTCCAAATGCGGCTATCGTACCCCTATCTTTTGCAGTCTTTGCCTTCTTTGCCCGTCAGGTGCAGGTTGTCTTGGCTGAATTGGATGGTGGTGTCATTGAGGCGGCTCAAGCTAGCGGAGCGACCTTCTGGGACATCGTAGGTGTTTATCTATCCGAAGGTCTTCCAGATTTAATCCGTGTGACAACTGTGACCTTGATTTCTCTTGTTGGAGAAACAGCTATGGCCGGTGCGGTTGGAGCTGGTGGTATTGGTAACGTGGCCATCGCTTATGGATTTAACCGCTACAATCACGATGTGACCATCTTGGCAACCATCATTATCATTTTGATTATCTTTGCAATCCAATTCTTGGGAGATTTCTTGACTAAGAAATTGAGCCATAAATCATGACCACCCGTCTAACGGGTGGTTTGAACCAGGGCTATAAGCCCAAATTACCAGCCAGCGCCTAAAGACGCTGGCTTTCACGTTGTTCAAGCCTTATTGCTCTTGACTCGTCACTTGCCTCTCAAAGAGGCTTTAGTATTACTTACCACTATCCCTAAAGGGATCCTCATATTCTTTTACACTCAATTTACCTAGTGCTATATCATGCTTTTCCTGTTCTTGGATATATTTCTTAATTGTGGCTTCATTAAGCCCTACTGTACTTACATAATAACCTTTCTCCCAGAAATGCCGATTTCCAAACTTGTACTTGAGATTGGCGTGTTTGTCAAACATCATGAGTGCACTTTTTCCTTTTAAATAACCCATGAAACTCGAAACACTTATCCTTGGTGGAATACTTACTAACATGTGTACATGGTCTAGCATTAAGTGACCCTCGATAATTTCAACTCCTTTATAACTACACAAACGATGAAATATTTCACCTAAACTACTTCGATATTGATTATAGATGACTTTTCGTCTATACTTAGGGGTGAACACAATGTGATACTTACAGTGCCACTTTGTGTGCGATAAACTATGAGCCTTTTGTGCCATATTTTTCTCCTTTCGCTTTACAATTGGCTTGAACACCTTTATTGTATCGCGTTTGGAGTTTTTGGGGTATAACCTTCGACGCACACCCGCATAGCGGGTGGTTTTTTTGTCTCGCACCTAGCGGAGCGAGACGGACTAATAGTCACATAATAAAAAAGAGCCGTGCGGCTCTTTTTATTTATCAGATTTTCTGTGCAAATTTTTTACTCAAGGCTTGTCCAATCAAGGCGCCAACTAGGGCTCCGATGACAACACTCGTCATTAGTGCCAATTTTGATGAGTCTATATGAAATATGCTATAGTTTCTGGAATACAGTTTGAAGGAGGCGTAGTCTCTTTATAAACTAAAATTTCATCTCAAAGCAAACCTGATTTCTATAGCTTTCTGAGGGTTTAGATCTAGTTTTGGTCTATGGTTTGTACTCTGTTGGTTCAATTGCCTCATCAGACCATCGTTCATTTGATTGCGACCTTTTAGATATCTTAGTAGTTCCTTCATCTTTTTGTCCTATACAGTGTCTTTGAAATTACAAGTTTATTTTTGACTTGTCTTATCGAAATAGTCTCAAACTATCCTTGATTGGCATTTTATGAGTCTTAGCAGCTGTGGCCAAAGGTTTTTCTTGGGACTGTGCTACTTGTAGCAATTGGTTGCTATATGCTGCCCTACTTTTCTTTGTAGGAGTGGGATGTAGCATTTCTTTATCAGTGATATGTTGGAACCAGTCTGTGAAAGCATTCATGAAAAATTGGCGACAAAATAGAATGAAAGCAGTTTTGGCTACATACGCTTCTAAGAACCTACAGTTCGAGTTATGATGATTATTATTGCGAGTTTTGCAATCTTACTCTCTTACGCTGACTGGGATTCACGGGAAAAGGAAGCTCAAAGAGTGGCCAGCGTGTAACCACTCGAACAGTCGATGAGGTGGGAGATATTATTATCAGAATCAGCTCAGCTGGCGCAAGATGGTTGCCAAATCAAGAGCGGATATCAAGGGGATTTATAAGCACTTTTAGTCTGGTCAACTGAATATTTTTTGGCAGTTAGGAGTATCAGGCAGCTCTCGTCATACTCGTGTCTTTCATATGAAAACATTGATGATCTCTATGTCGGAAATGATCTTTGTTACTGGAGTTGGGATCGCTCTTCGGACTATAAAAGTTTATGTGTCAACAAGAGAACGAAGTGGTGATGAAAATCTGCCGCTGAGGCTCTTTAAACCAGAGGCCAATAGTTTGTATCCAGTTCTGTGACTCAGCATCGGATCAATCTATAGGAGTTGATCTACATCTCTTGATCTCCCGATGTCTTATATCATGCCATTGACAATACCATAGAGGTCATATCCCGATGGCTGTGACTGTGACCTCTCCTTTTTGAGACAGAGATGTTTTCATATTGAGTGACGAGTGTCATCAGGAAATATGAGAAATTGGTTTGTCGGTTTTACCTCTCATGTGTATCATAGTTCAAGTGGCTGTTGCTAAAGAACTTTGTTCTGTACTAGAACAGTGACAGCTCTGCTTTTGATAGTGGCTTGAGCCTTCTCTATTGTCATACTCTATCTGACTTGAGGAAGACTTTCTCTACACTATCAAAAAGCAGGTAGTGGACTTTGGTGGATTCCATCCAAGCTATTGCCAAAGGACAAGAAGGTCTTCGCATTGACTACGCGAAAAGGACTGTAGGGAATTGCTCCTAATCGAGAGACGACCAATGATATGTTGGATCGATTGGAAAGAATATCCATGATATTTATCAGTTAGAACTTAGTCAAAAAGATGCCAATATGCGCCTTACGAGCTCAAATCAATCCTCACTTCATGTGTATAATACACTGGAGTTCTTGCATGTACGCACGTCATGCAGAGTCAAGATGAGTTGGCAGATATCATTTATGAGTTCAGTAGCCTGTTGCGTAACAATATTTCCGGACGAAAGAGAAACTCTTCTCAAACAGGAATTAGAATTTTTGTTGCATAAATAAGTTATCTCTTGCATGGTTCGTTATCCCAAGTCCATTGCCTATGGTTTTCCAAGATAGACCCAGGGTTAGAGAATATGAAAGATTCCTAAGTTTACCTTGCAAACCGCTGGTAGAAAATTATTTCGCGCATGGTGTTGACCTGAACGATACAGATAAGTGATTAGCATTCGGCGCTTAAACGAGATGGTTTTGTGGAAATTTGGTGGTAATAATGGTCGTGAGTATGTCGTCTGAAAAGCTGGCAAATATTCGGAGATTAAAGTCAGAGACATTTTTGAACACCAAGTCAGTTACAGTGATCAAAAAGCAGTCATCGGGATTGTCAATGTCCATGAGCGTTTTGTACTCTATTTTGGGGACCGCTATGCCATTACGTATAGATTCTGCAGAGCAACAGGTGTTCAGTATCGTATTACAATTCAAGATGAGTAGAAAGGAGAAAAATGTAAGTATTATTAGTAGATGATGAGGTTACTGGTGACAGAAGGTCTGTAAACGTTTGATTCCTTTGATAAAGTGGGGTATGGAGGTCGTCGCAACAGCCAGTCATGCTGATGAAACCCTAGAATATGTTCAGGAAAATCCTGTCGATGTGCGTCATTTCGGATGTCAGTGCCCGACAAAACAGGGCTTGATATGATTCGGGAAATGAAAGAGATCTTACCAGATGCAGCCTATATCCTGCTTTCGGGTTATCAGGAGTTTGATTATGCAAAAAGAGCAATGAACCTTAGTGTGGTGGACTATCTGGTCAAGCCTAGTTGGATAAGGTAGAGTTGGGAAATCTGCTGGAGAAGATTGCAGGTCAGCTTAGGAGAGAGGAAAGAAAAGGTCAGACCCTCAGTCAAGATTTGACGAGACTGGATTTATAAGGTTATCTAGGAGGTAAGGAGGTGGTGGACTAGGACTCATCCAAGGAAAAACAAGGCTCTTTCACCATTCCTACTATGTCTTGGGTCAAGATCGCAGATTTTCTACTTCTGACCAACCCCTAGATGGTTTAGTCGTTACTCCCTTGAAGCTCCTTATCAAGAGACACTTCTGAACGCTGGGAAGCTGAATGCTGAGAAAGCCCTCTTTACATGCTCTGTAATCCCAAAACAGTCTGAGAGTCTCTTTGCTCATTAGCGAACCGATTTATAGGGTTATCATTCAGGAATTCAATCAAATCGTGAAGAGCTGAAACCTTTGGAGAAGGTGTTCTTGAAAATACGCACGTGTTCCGATTACCAAACAGCTTTTATCCAGTTTGTCATGGATGTCTTTCACTTTGTTTGAACGAGCTGAAAAGCTGATGATATGACGGATATCGTCAAAACGATTCATGCTATTCAATCTTCTGATGAATTGGTTCCTTATATCAAGGAAACTCTGACCCGATTCTTTTGGACAATATCGTATGAATAGAAAATGGTCAGTGTAGTCAGTTATTGGGCGTGATTATCAGAAAGGAACTTTCCTCAAGGATATCAATGTAAGGATCTCTTTATCAATCCTGTCTCATCTGGGGCAGTTGATCAAGCGAGAAACCAATCTCGACCTTTCGCAGAGCTTTTTAAACAAACAACGTATATAGGCTGCCCAGCAGCTTTTGCTTTCAACTAGTGACAGTATCGAAGATATTTGTTATGCTGCGTTGGTTACAGTAATGTTGATATTTCTATAAAGTGTTCCGAAAATTGCGGAAAAATCGCCAAAAGCCTACCTGGAAAACAGGTAGAAACTACACTATAATATTTGTATTCCCTTTACAAAAAGTGCTATAATATCGATAATAACATCAGGAGGTCTCTATTATGAAGAAGAAAACCGATTTATCTATGGGTCTTGCTAATCTTGTCTGCTCTTATTTCAGCTACTGTCTCTGTTTGGAAATGTTGAGTCCCTCACCTAGCAGCTCTTCGTGCCGCCTCAGAAAATCAAGCTGCAGGGGATTAGTGCTCAGCACTCAGAAGACCAGCTTAATTACACTCTATAGAGTAGCAGAATCAACTCATTCTATTTTTACATGGCCTTGATTGTGCTATCTCATATTTTAGTGGTAGTAGCGATTATGTTCCTGTCTCGTAAGAATTTGCAATATGCAAACTATACTTATGTCGGCTATGTTTTGCTGAAATAGCCTATTGGTTCGACTTTATAGCTATGTGACTTTACAAGACGCTATGCAGTTAGTTCAATGATGAGACCATGCGTTTAGGATAAGTACATTTCACAAGCCGTTAGCATTCTCTATATCGTCATCAATGTTTTCTTCCTAGCCCTTGTCTTCACAAGATGTGGCGTCAACAGAAAGCCCTTTGGCAGAAGAAGAGGAAACAGAAGAACTGTTTAGTATTGACAGTAACTATCGTTACAATCTTGGTAGTATTTTCGATTATAGATAAAATCAGGGAGGTACATATGAGAGACAATCTTTTTAGTTTATATCAGTCTGAGTGGCAAACACTGATGAGTTTTGTGACGCGTTGAAAGACTATCTCTTGTCCCAGTACGAGGGAATTGAGGTTCAAAAGATTCATCAAGGATGGTCAAAGAAGGCACGATTTTCTGCGAAATGGACCATCCTTACGTCGGCTTTTTCGCCGGACCCTACCTGAAAGGTAGGGAAATGGCGTGATAACGGAGATGTCGAGATTTTGACGACTTACCCAGTGGGGGATTTCATCCTGCCAGTGACAATGCTAGTAAGTGTTTTGGCGTAGTTGGTTCAGAAATCGTAACTTTAATCAACCAATACGTACTGACAGCTGCGCGGTGACAGCAGTCAACGTTTTGCTTCGTATTGGCTGACTCTGTATGCGAGTGCGCTTAAAGATATCAAACGTGTTGCAGCGATTACGCAGATCGAAGAGTTGAAACGAGGAATTACACTAATGCAAAATGGAAAGAGCAAACTCAGGAAGTTGGTCGTAGGTTGCTCAAAGCACAGCTTGAGGTTGTCGCTAGAGCTGTATGCGTTGCAGAGGATAATGAAGGTAGTTATAGAGTCAGTATAAGGAGTTTAGTTCATCTGAGTATAAAACAGTCTTTGAGAACGTAAAAAGCATAAGTTCAGGTATTCAAACCTTGTTCTTATGCTTTTATCAGAAATATTTACTGAATTTTCTCTTGAAATGACCTTATACTCAATGAAAATCAAAGAGCAACTAGGAAACTAGCCGCAGGCTGTACTGAGTACGGAAAGGCGACTGACGTGGTTTGAATTTGATTTTGAAGAGTATTATCTTCATCTCGCAGCTTTTGCCAGCTAATCTCCTGCTTTTCCGATTGCGAGGCGTAGATAAAGAAGATGGCGAAGCCAAGAGTGGCAACCAATCTGCAATGGCAGCAGGTGTTTGAGCGCGGGCATGGAAGATGTTTGTTTTCACGCGTGCCACTAGGCGTAGTGTCAAAAGAGCGGGAGACTGAAAGTGTCAGGAAAGAACCAACTCACAGCAAAGCGGAGCATGGCTGAAACTTCTGACCAGCGAAGAACTTGATAATGACGATACCGATGGATGATGTCGTGATGTGTCATCCAGTTGTTCAAAGATTTACTACTGTCTCTCTTTTTGACTCGATTAGCAGTCGGAGAGGATTCCTGATTTGAGCACGAGAAATAGCTCATCAGATAGCAGCTAATGGCGGGCTGGCTCCGAAAAGACACACAGTGCAGGCACTAAAGGCACTGCAAGTAACGGGACCATTCACAAGAACAGAGCTTAATACATGCCCACGAATTGAGGAGAGGGATGGCTGAAGTAGCTTCCACCGCTTGTCTGCAGGATACTGGGAATCATGCCCCAGTGTCAGCAAAGAACACAGCTAGGATAGGCTGTTCCAACGATACCCAACGTTAAAGTCAAATATGTCCTCTGTGTTAGTTGACGGTACTTTTCTTTTCAGCAGACCAAAGCAGAGTTGATGCTGAAATTTGGCAGTAGCTGGCATCCATCCTCAAGAGGGAAATGCCCGATGAAGGGTAGAGCTGCTATTTTGCCAAGGTGTGTTTTCTCGGACAAAATCAGAGCTGCATTTCGGATGCTTGACCGCCAAGATGATAACTCGCAAGAACAGCTGCACGTCAAAGCCGACACGATCCATTTTGCCATGCTGTCTCAAGAGTCTAGTAGCCTCCAAAGAGTGACATAGCCCAAAATGATGGCAACGAGAATGAGGGACCGTCACTGAGTGATGCTGGGACCGATCATTGGAAGGCGCTGGCGATGATAGCCGAGCACAGATGCGATACCAGCCATGCTGGACTATAGCGCATATGACATTGAGGATAAAGAAATCCAGAGATAGAGTTTTCCTTTTTCGGCATAACCTCTCAAACCAGTCTCTGCGCATCAGCTGTCGTAGTCTCAGCACCAAACGGAAAAATGGATATTTAAAGTCACTAGCTAGAGACAGACCAAGAGGAGCAGCGACCACCCAGCAAGAACCACTCAGCTTGAGTGGAAGATGTTAACGTGAGAGCTCCAACACAGCGGCAGTAGCTTCGTTAGGATTCTCGAGGTCTCATTGCTTAGCTACTTGTCCAGGCTGATTGATTTGCGAAATAGCTTTATGACATGGATAGAAGCCCTTTTGAATCTCTCAGAATAATCTGGATATGTAATCTGGCATTCTACACTCTGGGAAAATGCGAGATGTCGATTTTGAAAAGATAGAAAATTAAGGACAAATTTATGAAAGATCTGGAAAATAATCATGCGATAGTGGCGAGTGCAGAAGGATAAAGCAAAAACCGAGTAGTTTCTTCTCGGATTTGGTTGATTATGATATTC
>BNJU01005981.1_pt1 | contig 29638 bp, 50 predicted proteins | sample 8539281 | NCBI WGS metagenome assembly BNJU01 (sample SAMD00202456, study PRJDB9452) | human saliva metagenome | isolation source: human saliva | place: Japan
TTAATATCCATTGTGTCTCCTTATGACTATTTTATTTACTACTATTATACTATTTTTTTAATTGGTCGAATGAAAAATCTCTATAAATCACTTCTTTGCTAAGAACGGAATCTGTTGTAACAGGTAGTTTTTTCAGCAACTTTTGGATATCAATATCGTTGGGAAGAGGATTCAATTCTCCCAGACTATTTTCCTGAAGATGTGCTGCAAAGATAAACTCCCCCTTTTCCCAATCCATAGCACAATCATTGATAACATCTACTGGCGACAGGTCCAGCAGTTCTTGCTCTTGCGCTATAAACGTTTCGTAGATCAGCTCAAAAATAGTTTCCTTATCAATTTTTACAACTCTTAATGTATGTTCATCCATGCTTGCTATCCTCTAATCATATCAATTTAGCTATCATTCGATTGGTAACTTCTTATCTACTCTTTAGGCAAATCATCCGAAAAATACTACTTTTAGAGTTGAACCCACTTATCATTATCCATAATAAAGGGTTTCGCTAGACCTTCACCTGTATAGTTTTCGTATTTTGTATCTAAATATTTGTAACAATCTTCCTTGGTCGAAAATTTAATGGCTTGATAAGGCTCTTCAAAGGTCAACTTTTCGACAAAGAGATAGCCATCCTCACTTGGTACAAGAATTCCAACATGACCGATAAAGAGGGATTGACCATCCAAGTCATCATGGACGACTACAGACAGCATTCTTGCATTTTCATTAAACTTAAATTGAGAAGAAACTGTTCCATCTTTGCTGCATGAACCTTAACATCTGTCGTTGCTTGGGTCTTGACTCTTGAGAATAAAATATCAAAGGCATCCTTGTCTTCTGCACCAAAGACTTTGCCCTTATCAATAGCATCATTATCGACAAACAAGAGGGAATCATCTTTTTCTAACTTAGGAATTTCGATAGAATTTTTCAATAAACAATAACTGTTAATGCGACAGTTAGTACCGACAAAATCACCTTTTTTCGGTGTCCAAAGATTGCTAATCTTTTCTACGTCATACTCGTTTTTGGTAAATGTAGAAAAATCTCCAGTTAAACCAACTGAACCAACAGTCGCGTTGTAATCATTGACAAGGTTGAAAAATGCATCGACACTGTCTTTATCCAAATGTGCAACCAAGGCTTTTCTGACTTCTTCTTCACTGGTATTACTGTTCATATTGCTATAAGTAGCTTTCCAGGAAACTTGACCAGACTGTGTTTGAGTTACTGAGTTTTCCGTAGTAGCATCGCTTGCCTTTTGTGGTTGACTGCAAGCTACTAAGGTCAAAAGAAACGTTGAGCAAAGACCAATTTTTATCAATCGATTGTTTTTTTTCATCAATTTATCTTTCTAAATATGTTTGGAGTTGCAAGCACTTTTGGCGAGCAACTATTTTAGCAGCTCTTAGATAAAGTTAAGGTCATACAGGATCTTGCATCAATCTATTTTCACTCATTTCTATGGTCTTCCATATAGGTCTTTTTTGTGGGTTCTAATACTGTAGCATTAGTTAACATTTCATCTCGCAGGATCTTAGAGTAAACTATCGGATTTTCAGTGATCTTGCGACAGTGGTCATATCCTTGCCAAATGTGAAATGTGGCATGAGGATACTTTTTTGGAAGAACTTTTTTAGCAGCTATCAAGTCGAATTCTTTTGAACCATAAAAGAAAACACAGCTTTTTTGTTCCTCTGGCGTAAGGTTAGGCAAATCCACAAATGCACAATCACGGGAAATATGTCTGATACTTTCTTCATCCATAGCAATGAAAGAATCCGCCATCATCTCTCCTTTTTCTCCATAAAGTGAAACCATCTTATGAACAGCTATATCTCTATTTCGCAAGGCTTTTCTATGCTTTATTAACAATAAATACCTAGTAAATACATCTAGCAAAGGCGCATTTGTCCATAAACTAACCCCTTCAAAAACAAGTTTCCCAAACCTGATATCCTTATGATTCAACAATTGCAGTAACACAACTCCACCCAAGGACGCTCCAAAGGCTAAACTCAAGTCTTTTATCTGGTGTTCCTTTAGATAATCGTAGATCATCTGGCTTTCCTTAAGAGCTGACTCGTAAGTATCCGAAGCTGATTGCCCATGGGCAGACAAATCCGGAATAATATATCTAAACTCTTGCCCCATCTGATCTGCAATGAGGGACTTCATCCCTTGAGCCGATGATAACATCGGGTGGATTAACAATATCGTATCTTTCTGATTAGAATTAAGATCAAGAATGTTCATTATCTATCACCAGATTTCTTTCCATTACTCGCCTTCTTAAGTTTCCTCTAGATAAATTTTAACTGCTAAATATTCCTCTTCTTTAGCATAGGCAAATACTTCTGAATTTCTAATGTAGTCAAAAATATTTTCCTCTAAATCCTCATCCCAGATCGATTCACTAAAGATTTGATTCTCACGACTAGCTTCATAGAAAATATCCAGGTGAACTTGATAAAATTCTTCGTCCTCATTCGGGGCTTGCCTTACTAAGGATATTTGAAACAAGGGTTTATCTGATATACTGGTAAATGTTCCTGTTTCAAATAAAATCATTTCATCCTCAACAGGCTCACAACACAAATCTTCAAAGATAGCTACCATATCCTCCAAGGACATTCTATCAGTGATTCTTTCTTTTAAAAACTCAAGTGATTGCTTCATGTTTCTCCTCTTTCTAATTGGAGCTTCGTTCTTAGAATAATCCTATTAAAAAATAGAATCCTTACACCATTCATTATACTACATAAATAGAAAAAGACTGAACTAGTGAGCTTTTACCTTGGTTTCAGTCTAGTTTTTTAATAATCAAAAAAGTCTCTATGATGGCTCAATTTCATATACAATTCCATAAACTTAAAATTGATAGATTAGGTCTAAGCAAAATTTAAAACTCACAGATACAACTTTCATCTCTCATTCTTTAGAAATTCTCATGAGCAACTTCTTCAAAATAGTCATCCAGGTGATGGTAAATTCGCATATCTTCTTCTGTACCGTCTTTTAAAACTGCAAATACCTTAACTTTATCATCATTGGCAAATACGAAATTATGTTCCCCAAAATAAGCCTGAAATCCCTTATCTACTAAGGTCCAGAGTTCATTTTTTCTAAAACTGAAAATATCTTTTTTTACAAGATAGGTTTTTCCCGATTTCCATTTTCATGATAGACCTTCTTTAAAAATACTATAACTAGCTTTTTCTCTGACAGCAAGGATACTACTACCACATGATAATATTAATTAATTAATTATTTATTACTTCCCATCCCAGGAAGGATCATCTGATATTTTAATACCACCTATAAACCATCGCTTCATCTTCTTTTTATCCTTAAAGGGATTGGGGTGGACAACGGTAAAAGCATGAATACTTGCATCTGGAAAATACAGTTCGACATTTAAGGACTGCTTGGGATTATCATTGACATAAGCTGAAAAATAAATATGATAATGACCACCCATATCTCCACTATCATCATAGCCTCCTCGAGCAGTATTCGGTAAAATCTTCACAGACTTTACGGATTTTTCCGTCATCATTCAAATGGGTCATAATTTCACTCTTGATTGAGTCTTCATGATCAAGAATTAACTTAGAATTGTTGCTATATAGAAGATTACCGTTACTTAAATTCCCATTGATGAAAAAGGGCAAACTCACAAGCAGAAAGGGGGACAAAATAGCAATGTATAGCCATTTATTGGATTTTAGCATGGATTTCCCTCTCTAATCATTTAATATTCGTTGAATGAAACTTTAATCAATAAATCATATTCATCATACTTTGATTTTATAGATCCCAATTTGCATAATGAAAACTAGTCAATTTTTCTCTATGATGTTTCCAAGTTTATCCAAGAAAAGAGAAGTGTTTATAGCGATTTAGATTCGAAATAAAAATTATCAAGTAATCGTAATATGATTTTTCCAAAATTGATAATATTCCAACGTTTATATTATTCAGTCTTCTTCTTGTTCAAGTACCAACTAGGAATGATTTGCTTCATATCATCATACCATTCTAAAATTTCTTTAGCTTGATTTTTGCATTACTGATATTTCTTCAGGTCCGTAAGGTACAGCCCAGGAAGTGATCCAACTAAATTATTTATAATATAGATAGCAAGAAGTTTCCAAAATAAATCTGGAACCTTACCATCAAAATATCCATCTATCATACCAGATGAAAAAGAAGGCGAGACTTGAGCAGACCAAACAATACGATTGAATTCCTCCCAAGGATCTCCAATATCAAATCGATCAAAGTCAATGATATAAATTTTACAATCTTCACCAATCATGAAATTCCCTATATGATAATCTCCATGTTGGAAAACCTGAGGTCTATCTTTCAACAATTCTCGATTTGCATTTAAAAAATCAATGAATATCTGACCATTTTCATATTGAACGGGACATTCTTTGTATTTGGAGATTTTGTCATCAATTTTTCGATTAAAAAAGCTTTCCCAATCTTCACAAACGCCTGTTACAGGGAGTGAATGAATTTTTTGAAGAATTCTTCCTGCTTCTAGTCCATAAGTGTATTGTTGTTCTTTCGAATAAGTTAAAATGGTTTCTCTTGCATCTTTCCCGTCTATCCATTCGTGTAAAGAATATACTTCGTCACCGCAGAGTTCAATGCTAATTGGTTTACACATTGGAACTCCAAGAGAGAAGCTACTTTCTCCATCATATCAAATTCAAATTTTTTTGAATCTAACTTCTTCTTATCAGAAACACGCAAGAAATATTTTTGCTGATTTTGATCTGTCACACAATATTTTTTATCATCTGACCAGCCTTTATTTATAGCTATCTTACTACTAAAATCCATTAAGCACTCTCCGATTCATTTCACAACTCTTTTTGCAGTTTTCACTAGTCATCTATCCAGTTTGTCTACACTTTAATTTCCTAGATCAAGATTTAGATAATGAAAACTAGTCAACTTTCTCTATGATATTTCCAAGTTTATCCAATACAAGACAGGAATGATCATTTAGTGGAATTATGGGAACATTAACGAGTTCTTCAGCTCTATCCTTATTAGCTTTATCATTCCAAGAATCATAATGGACACTAATTAAAAACTGACTAAAGAGTCCTAATCCATTTTTTATCTTTATCTGATGATCTGAATTATCATTAGGTGAGACATATACTTTTTCTCCTAATAAAAGGGCTCCTGCTGAAAATCCTATAACTTTCGCCCCTTTATTAAGCATATGAACGATATATTTTTTTGAACTCCTGATTGACATAAGTAGCTATATATTTTTCCGTATTTCCACCACCGATGATAATTAGATCAGCATCTACATTGCTATCAAAATCAATCTGCTCAGTGTCCAGGAGCAAGTAATCAATGTTTAGGTTAGGAAAATGACTTTGAAAAACTTCCGTGTACTTTTTCATGTACGGTTCCCAATTTTCTCGAAAAACTGTAAAAATGACAATTCTTTCGATATTACTTGATGACACTATTTTATTAACAATCGTATGGTTTTTTATCGGCGGATTTCCACCCATCAAAAAAATTTGTTCTTTCAAGTTATCACACTTTCTAAAGAAACATAAAGTTTAAACAAGTTTATTCACGTTTCGAAATTATAATTTTTTTCTTAAAACATATTATTTTATTATTGACTGACTAAGATCGCACAAGTAATATTACCCACTAACAAGGAACTTTGGTTGACTACTGAATAGCATCCACTGCTTCTTTAACAAACTTTTCGACATCTTCAATCTCTACAAACGATGGGTCTAAGTGAAACAAGAAGTGCCAATCTTCAGCGCCTTTTTTTCTATAGACAATCGCTTCGCCGTCTTCACTTCCGAAAAAGCTTCTGTCAACTTCATACCCTTTGCTTTCTAAGAAAGCTTTTGCCTTGCGGAAGTTTGCTTCTCTGGCTTCGACATAGACTTTCACTTCATCGTTGTTAACGACATAGGCATCGACTTTTGTAGCTCCTTCAATCACTTTATCGTTTTTAACCGATAGATTCGAAATCTCTTTCCAAATAATGTCCACATTTTCCTCAGAGTTGAACATAAACTTAGAAAAGGGCACAATATTTCCCTTATAGATAATTTCCATATAATCCGGCAAGTGTTTAGGGTTAAAATACTCCACTTCAAACCCATCTTCTGTTTCTAAAGTATAACCAGGAATTTGAGCTACAAAAGCTTTACCCTCCTCTAAAGAATCAAACACGACTAAATCTTTAGAAAAATCATTTTGGTACAATTCCAATATAATCATCTATCATCCTCTAATCTTAACTGTTTCTATTAATTCTGATCATTTTTACGTTATTACTATCTCAGCCTGTGCTACTTCTGTTGAAAAATTAAAAAGTAAGACATTAAATTTTGTTAATCTCCTGCTTAAACTTTAATTCAAGCATCTTATTATAACCTTCATAAAAACGTTCTCTTGTTACCACTTCACCTGGATATTTCTCTTCTAGAAGTTCATAAATTTCAATTGGTCTAATCCCTTCTTCTGCCATATCTTGAAGGACTGGACTGCATAGCCTCATTTCACCTTTACTCGATCGTTTTAATAAAACTCCATATATAGGAATCTTAGTTAATATATTATGGGTACTCTTTTTCATAACATTTATCTCCCCCACAAATTCGGATTTATTGGCAAGTCTACTTAACAAAATGATGCTGAACATAGCTTGACTTAATTTTATGAAAAGAGGCCAGTAACAAACTTAAGCCCAGCCTCTTAGATAATCATTTTTCTTTGTAGCAAATAATGTATGCTTTGATGAAATCACTACCCACAACAATGGTTAGCGGAACACTCAAAACAACTTCATCAGTTTTGCCATTCTCATACTCTTGTCTTTCTTCAGGAGAGTATAGGTACATAGCTATTGAATAGGTGTTTCCAGCCTCCAAGTCAAGATCCATACTGATATTTTTCTGATTTGATATTGATTGTTTTGTTCAATCGAGTCTCAGTCGTTTTTATAAACGCCCTCGATTGTATATCTCCCAGGAACTAAAGCAACTACCTTTTCTAGGTTTTCTCCAGTTATTGGATTAAAGTCAGCAAGATTCCGTCCATTAATTATAGTTTTTTTGAACAGTATAAATGAACAATAGCTTTATCACTATTATCACTAACAAAGCTAACAGCTTTTTTTCTTTCTATTACTATATACAATCATAAATCCAACAAAAAAAGCAAGAGCCAAAGGACAAGAAAAAAAATACAATAATATAAGTTGAGTTCATCATATATCTCCTATATTTTCTTTTACTTTTTTAACTACATTATAGCACCAATCATTGAACAAAAGCAAAAAGATATACTAAATGCAAGTAATTGTTTTGGTTCTTCTCTTTCAACTCCTTTTTTTGTCACCTTTAAATAGCTGTTTTTCACAAGCATTTTTATTTATATTAAGTAAACGAGATCACTAGAATAAATCTTTTATCAATAATCTTTATAAAGCGCTTGCTCATGACCTTACGTCATGATGTATAATATATATTAGGAGGTGAGAATGATGGCAAAATTCAGAGCAATCCCTGAAGGTTTTATGACAGTTGGGGAAGTCGCAAAGAAAATGGGAGTTACAGTCCGTACTCTACAATACTACGATAAAGAAGAATTGCTTTCCCCATCAGCAGAAAGTGAGGGAGGACGTAGACTTTATACTGATAAAGATCTAGTCATGCTTCATCAGATTATATCCTTGAAATCACTTGGTTTTTCTCTCAAGGACATAAAGGGGCGTTTGAACTCTTTGAAAACTCCAGCTGAAGTTGCAAATGCTCTTACAGAGCAAGCAGATGATATTCGCCAAAAAATAGAACAACTTCAGACTTCATTATCAGAAATAGAGCAGTTAAAAGTTGAAGTTTTACAAATACAGACGGTTGACTTTAAAAAGTATGCAGATATTATTGTCAATCTACAGATGAAGAATGACTCCTACTCTCTCATTAAGCGCTTTGATGATGATACGCTCGACCAGATACGCAGTCGATTTGATAAGAAAAGCGGAGTAGACTTTATGGACAGATTTAATCGCCTAAGTGATCAAATCGTGGAGCTTCAGAAAGAAAATGTGCCAGCTGAAAGCGAACAATGCCAACAGGTTGTAAAGAATACTGGAGCTTGATCACGGAGTTTACAAATGGAGATATGACTATGCTTCCGAAGTTGATGAAAGTTGGTAATATTGATACCGCTACTAACGCTTGGGAGGAAAAGCAAAAAATCGTTAATGAATATTTAGAGCCCGCTTTGCAAATTTATTTTTCAAGACTTGGAACCAATCCCTTTGAGGAGGTATAGGCATGAAATACGCAATAGAGGTTCGTGGATTAGAGAAAAAATACGGAAGTAAGATGGTCCTAAAAGGTCTTGATCTTCAAATCGAAAAAGGAGAAATTTTTGCTCTGCTCGGTGTGAACGGAGCTGGTAAAACAACAACGCTTGAATGTATTGAAGGTCTGAGAAAATATGATGGAGGCACTATTGTTGTAAACGGCAAAATGGGAATTCAACTGCAGTCATCTTCTTTGCCAGCTCATATCAAACCTATGGAGGCGATAAAGCTCTTTGCAAAATGGAATCAGACAAGCATTGATAATGCCATGCTGAAGGCTCTTGGAATAAAGGAAATTGAGAAATCACAATATCTGCAATTATCCACAGGACAAAAAAGAAGACTACATCTCGCCCTTGCTCTTATCGGAAATCCCGATATTATTTTCCTCGATGAACCGACAGCGGGACTTGATGTTGAAGCAAGACTAGCCCTCCACGAACAAATACGGAATCTCAAATCACAAGGGAAAACAATCGTTTTGGCAAGTCATGATATGGCTGAAGTTGAGGCCTTATGTGACCGCATTGCTATCTTGAACAGTGGAAAGATTGTCTTTTGTGGTACTCCTTCAGAACTGACAGACAAGGTTGGAAGAAGATATTATATCCATTTGAAGACTCAAGAATCAGAGAAGTATTTTGAAACGACCAATATTGAGGATACCTTAATTTCATTATTGAATGAATGTAAGCAGAAAAAAATTCAGATATTGGATATTAAGGTTGATCGTGGCAGCTTGGAACAGCATTTCATAAAAATGGCAAGGAGGGAATCAGAATGAACGGATTTTTATATAGTCTAGTATTACAGTGGAAATTAGATATACGAAGCAAATCTCTCTTGGTTACTTTCTATATTGTACCGCTTATTTTCTTTCTCATCATGGGTGGTATTTTTACTTCTGTTATGCCTGAAATGGGAAGCACGCTCATACAATCTATGATAGTCATGAGTGTCTCAATGGGAGCCTTTCTTGGCTTGCCATCTTCATTGGTCGAAATTTATGGAAGCGACATTAAAAAGATTTATAATGCTAATGGTGTCCCTATTTATTTAGGATTGGTGAGCATACTTCTCTCTGCCTTTGTTCATCTGATGATGACCTGCATTGTAATCCTGCTACTGGCCCCTATTTTATTTGAAGCAAGTCTGCCGACACAACTTCCCTTATTCTTTCTTGCGCTGTCCATCTACATGATTGTGTCATTATGTATTGGTAGTTTACTAGGGCTTACTTTAAAAAACCAAGCAAAGCTGACCATGATAGCGCAACTTGTATTTTTACCTTCAATTATGCTTTCGGGGATTATGTTTCCTATTAGCTTACTACCCGATTTTCTCCAAATATTAGGGCGAGTTTTCCCAGCTTATTGGGGATACAGATTGATGCTAGAGAATGATTTTAGTCTTGAAAACCTGTGGTATCTAATTCTTGTATCTTGTATTGCAGTAATGACTTGTATCCTCCTCTTGAATAAACAAAAGTCTGAGTAAATACCTGAATAGAGCAACGTGAATCCATGGCAACATTAGCTTTAAAGCAAAAGCGACGAGATTGTTTATTATCTCGTCGCTTTGCTATTTTTCAGTGGTCAAGCTCATGTCTTTGTCAAGTTTGTTTCCAACTTTTCTTCTCGTAAGACGATAACTCTTTACCCGAGGATTTGCTCAACTTCCTTAACCTTATCTTTCATAGTTTGATATTGACTGGCTAGTCTCCATTATGATATTGAAACTTCTTTCTCCCACCGTCTAAGCACATCTTTTAAAGGCTCATCTAGATATGTATAGACCTTTTCCTTAATCCAATCAGGAATTCCATAAGCTGCCTCTGCTATACTTCCTGTGATGGCAGCAAGAGTATCGCTATCCCCACCAAGGGAAATCGCATTTCGAATAGCATCTTCGAAGTCTGTACTTTCAAGAAAGGCAATGATGGCCTGAGGGACCGTATTCTGGCAAGTCTCATTAAATCGATAATGAGGGCGAATTTCATCTAGTGTTTGAGAAAGATTATATCCATACTCTTGTTCTATGTGCTCCTTGATAAGTCTCTTACACTCTGTAGGATTATCGTTGATCGGTTTTCCATAGTCACCACTGTAACCTCCAAAGTAATAACGACACATAAATATAGTATCAGACGTCGCCATAGCTCCTTTGATCCCCTCTGGATGGTTATGAGTCACCTCTGCAGAAAGTCGTGCAAGAGCTCTTCTGGACGGCCAGGCTCCTGTTCTGGCACAGAAACTACAATCCATGACCCAAGCACAAGGAGAAACACGCATGGCAGAACCATTTCCAAAGCTATTATATGGTTCTCGATCGTTGCCCTCAACCCAATTACTAAATCTTGCACCGTAACCTGCATCAGGATACATCCTCCCATATTTCTTCATGGCGTCAATAAAGTTATCCTTCTGACCGCCATTCATAATGGCTTCTGCAACAGCACAGGTCATAACTGTATCATCAGTAAAAAAACAATCCTCACGAAATAAAGGAAAATTCTTGGTTTTAATATTGTCCCATTCGTAAACAGAACCAACAATATCTCCAACTATTGCTCCTAGCATATATACCTCCTTCTAAATTTTTTTAATTCTCATCTTCTCTAATATTCTTTTTTTCTCCATAATTAAAATAGATATTTTTTTATAGCCATTCCTATGATAACAATACTGACTAAGACTATTCCAAGAAAGATCATTACCCTCGAATTGTTTAAGAAGAACTCCACAACATTAGTCAGTAAATCTGATTTTTGCTTTTAAAAGACTAGATAGAGCAAATACTATAAAGTAGGTTAAAATCATAATCAGCCTACCTTTTTCAGCACCATATTTAAGGATAAACGGTAGTTGAATAGATGATATCAAAACACTTGCAACTAATGTAATTAGTGAGATAAATATGATATTATCTATCGACATCTCACTTTTAATTACCAATTGAACAAATAAACATACTGAACCGAATAGCCCAAACACAAATGCAAAAAACAATTTACTCAATACAAAGCTACTCTTTTTAATAGGCATTGAAAAAGGCAAATTGTTCAAACTTTGATTTCGTATCATAACCAAAAGCGATAGCAGTTAAAATTAACGGTATCATTGTACAAATAAGCGGTATCATAAAAATTTCATTTTCATATACCCCATACACAACGAGTGCAATACAGAGAGTAATCGATAATAGTAGTGTTTTCTTTAAAGTAGCTATATCTTTTAATATCAATGCAGTCATTACCTTTTTATCTCCTTTCACAAAATATATCATAATATCTTCGATAGAAGGTTTTTGTAATCTGATACCATCTGGAACAAGATTTCTTTTTAACAAGTAACTCTTGTCCAAATGAGTGTATCCTTCTCCCAATTATGGCTTCCTCATCAAGGTTTTCAACTTCTTCATTAGATAAAGTACAGATACCATAGTTTTCTTTGAGTTCATCCTTTGGTTCAACAAAAAGAACTTTACCATCATTGATAAAAGCAATATAATCTGCCACCTTCTCTAAATCTGATAGGATATGTGACGATATTAAAATTGTATGATTTTCATCTTGCATAAAGTCAAGAAGAAAATCTAAAATTTCTTCCCTTACTATCGGATCCAAACCACTCGTAGCTTCATCCAATATAAGAATTTCTGCATTATGTGATAAAGCTACTGCCATCGATAATTTCATTCTCATTCCACGAGAATAACTTTTAATAGCCTGTTTTTTTCAGATAAATTAAATTTCTTTTTAGTTGATAGAAAAAAATCACTATCCCACTTTGAATAAACCCTAGAACAAAAATTTTTTTCCAAATCAACAAGTGTCATTTCTTCTGGCACTAATAAATCATCAAACACTACTCCGATTTTTATCTTTCAATTCAATACTGTTAGGATTATCATAACCTAAAAATTTTTAATTTCTCCTGAATCTTTCTTAAGTAATCCTAACAATAATTTTTATAGTTGTACTTTTACCTGCTCCGTTTTTGACCAATGTATCCGACGATAGTCCCTTTTAGGAATAGACAAATCTATCGGTCCTAATGTAAAAGCCATCAAACTTTTTAACTAAGTTTTTAATTTCAATAGCATAATCACTCATATTTCCCCTCCATGTAACTACTAAACATCTCCACCAACTCATCATTGGATACACCTGCAATTGCTGAAAGCTCAACAATATCTTGCAACTTTGATTCAATTTGTTTCAAATATTCTTCTCGAATAAGCTCTTTATTTTGAACTGCAACAAAATTACCTTTACCTTGGACTGAATTAATGAAACCATCAAGTTCCAGTTCATCAAAAGCTCTTTTAGCAGTTATCATACTCACTCGAAGTTCTTTTGCCAAAAATCTGATTGATGGCAATTGCTCGCCAACCTTTAATTCTCCAGAAATAATCTGAGCCTTTATTTGATTTTTTATCTGCAAATAAATCGGATCATCATTTGAATTATTAATTTGTATATTCACACTCCATATCCTCCTAATCATCCAACTGTTATCTCTGTTTTATCTGTTTATATTATACCATAACAGTTATACAAGTTCAATATTTAACAATCTGTATGAGCCATATTATCGTTTAAATTGATTACTTTTCGATTGTAATTTTTGGTATAAGAAAAAGCCTTACAATCAAGGCTTTTATAAATTTTTTTGCTAGAAAGTTTTAACGTTTTTACCAGCAACAGCACAGGTCATAACCGTATCATCAGTGAAAAAACAATCCTCACGAAATAATGGAAAGTATTTCGTATTAATGTTGTCCCATTCGTAAACAGAACCAACAATGTCTCAAACTATTGCTCCTAACATCAGATTCCTACTTACAGCATATCAGATTTCCAATGGATCACTCTTTGAAAAATGGAACCACCAAATCAATCCATTCTTGTGGCAGGTAAGCTGATAGATAGCCATGGTTATAGCCCTTTGCTTCATACAGGATCGTGTTAGGATGTAGCTGCTGAAATAATTTCGCCGATGCTTTCACACAGTTCAATTCTTTTTCACCATAGATATACAGAACCTGAGCCTTGCTAGCAGAAATCGTGTCCTTCAACTTGTAACGCCCCATATAGGTTTTGTAAATGGTCACCAATGTTTGATAGGCGTCCTTGGCAGATCCTCCAAATAATAAGCTTTTATCTCCTCTGGATAAGCCAGTTTAGGATAGAGTTTGTCCATCATGCTTAATTGAAGTTTACAAGAGAATTTACTGAACATCAGTTTACCGAATAGAGATACTAGAAAGATGCTGATTTTAGCCAACCTTGGTTGAGGAATACAGAGGCTTCCATCTATGATGGCCTTCTCAGCTATCTCGCTGTCTAAGGACAAAAGTTCCATGGCAATTTGACCACCCAGTGAAACGCCACCGATCGCAAACAATTTCCCTCCACAGTTTTCTTTGACATAGTCTAGGATCTCCAAAGCAGAATCTTCAGTAGAAACATAATCGAGTTGATATTCTTCACCGTGGCCATTCAAAGTGGGTAGAATAACACGGTATTCTTTTGATAAGAGACGTGCTTGACGAAGATAATTCCACCAAGAACTGCCACCGCCATGTATCAGTAAGATAGGAGGCAAATTCCTATCACCAAATTCATGGAATTTCATATTTAAACTCCTTACTGTGATACTTTCAATAGATACGTCCTTGTTTAATCTGTTTAAAGAAGTAGTGATCTAAATACATCAATCGTTACTTTCGATAATAGTTAAGCTGATCAAAAAAATTTAAAATATTTTTTTCCTTACTAATTCTATTACTCGCCAATATAGTATAAATTAAATAACAAATAATAATAAAAAAATAAAAAAAGCAACCAGTCTTACAACTTACTACTGTTCATATGATAATTTATAAATGTCTTTCCAGCCACTCGATCTTTTTTAAAAATCCTTATTGTTATTGTGATCATTTCGATAAGAGTCTTGAGAAGAAGCTTTGTAAATACTTAGATACTGCTCCATACTTGGAAGACGAAAAGTGATGCCTTCAATGTGAATAAGCTCTATATCCGATTCCGAAACTCCTGCAAAAATCAGGTAAGGAATCGATACTCCAAATTCAACACTCACTCTATCCTTTTTGGAATTCATGCTCATGAATATCTATTAAGACGTAGCCTAAGTCTTTCATCACTTTCATTATCTTGTCCCAGTCATAAATTCTGAGATGATCAGGTACTTCCCAACCTCTAGGGTCACCAGGCACATGAATGTCAATGTCAGACGGCTCCCAATTTTTCTTTCGTTCTAAACTCAAATCCCAAAGAGCCCATCAGTGTCGGTGTAATTCCGACTCGATTTAAATGGAAACAAATGGTTTTAAATTCTTCAAATAAGAGATTCATATTTACTCTAAACCTTTCATATAGATTTTTTTGTTATTTCTACTATATAACCTTGAACAAAATCACCTTCATTTTCTAGAGTATAGCCAGTTATTTTTGGATACAAATTCTTTTCCTTACTAATTCTATTACTCGCCAAGATAGTATAGATTAAATAAACAATAAAAATGATGATAAAAATAAGATTAATCTTCAACAAAAAAATAAAGATTTAACAAATTTGCGAACGCATGAAATAAAAATACAATACCCCACAGATTTCGTTTGACGGTAAAGAAGCCCAAAAAAACAAAACTTAAAAAAATAATGTATATAAAAAAATAGAATGAAAGGAAATCCTTGATGACTTTCTCCAACTATAAACCATAAAGGCAGATGCCATATTCCCTCAAATTAATCCTACAATCAAATTAGATTGCCAATATGTATATTTTTTTATCAAGTAATGGTTGTAATATTCCTCTCCATCCTAATTCTTCATGTCCACCACCAAAAATTAGTTGTATAAAGAATAATGGCATCAGATAAATTGATACTCCGTTTAATTCTAAGGAAGATACAGAAAATAGTATCAAAAATTGCTAACAAAATGAATAATGAAATAAATACTACTATTTTTCTTTTCTTACTAAATAGAAAATGTTTAAATTTTTATATTATTCCTTTTTCAAATAAAAGCCACTTGAAATAGCTGGTCCAAGTGCACCTACTATATGTAATGTTCTTCCTATAATTGTTTCTAATCCAAAAAAATATGAGATTGCGTAAAGATGGCAAGAATCCCCCAAGCTATATAAGTAATTCCAAATGTACAATAAAGATAATTTTTTTAAATTCTTTTTGTCAATTTCTGTCATTTTATCTTCCTTATTTTGATTATTTTTATATGTAATATTTGTTACTGCTTCTTAGTTGCTCTCGATTATAACTACCTATATTTTATCACAAAAATGCAAAAAAAGCCTTACAATCAAGGCTTTTCACTATTCATTTCGTCAATACTTTAGTTTCGTAGATTCAGATTCGCATGATTAAAACTAGTCAATTTTCTCTATGATATTTCCAAGTTTATCCAATACAAGACATGAATGATCATTTAGTGGAATTATGGGAACATCAACAAGTTCTTCAGCTCTATCCTTATTAGCTTTATCATTCCAGGAATCATAATGGACACTAATTAAAAACTGACTATAGAGTCCATTAGGTGAGACATATACTTTTTCTCCTAATAAAAGGGCTCCTGCTGAAAATCCTATAACTTTCAACCCTTTATTCAGCATACGATCGATATAATTTTTGAACTGCTAATTGACATAAGTAGCTATATATTTTTCCGTATTTTCACCACCGTTGATGATTAGATCAGCATCTAAATAGCTATCAAAATCAATCTGCTCAGTGTCCAAGAGTAAGTAATCAGTGTTTAAGTTAGGAAAATGGCTTTGGAAAACTTCCGTGTACTTTTTCATATACGGTTTCCAATTGTCTCGATAAACTGTAAAAATGACAATTCTTTCGATCTTCCTTGATGACACAATTTTATTAACAACCGTATGGTTCTTTATCGGCGGATTCCCACCCATCAAAAAAATTTGTTCTTTCAGGTTAACACACTTTCTAAAGATACATAAAGTTTAACAAGTTTATTCACGTTTCTAAATTATAATTTTTTCTTAAAATGAATAATTCTATTTGCCTCCTGAAATCCAATATTGAGATGAAATCTTATAGAATCCGTATTGGTTAAAGTACAGTCACTTGCAAATTCCTTACATCCTTTATTTTTCGCCCATTCCTCACATTTTGTACAGAGATTTTTAGCAATATCCTTTAAACGATATTCCTCGTCGACAATAATCCCTTCTAAGAATCCAACAGGACTATATTTACAACCTTCAACATAATCAAATCTGAGTGAACATAGTGCTAGACCTACAATTGTGTCACCTTCAACTTCAGTAAAGATTGCAGTATTTTTGCCATTCGTATATCTTTTTACTTCATCAATAGCTTCTTTATCGGTCAATTGGGGCCATAATTGTTTCATTAGTCTAGCCGTTTTTATAGAATCTTTTGTTATTCCATCCATATTGATGTTCCTCCGCAAATTACAAGCAAATGTTTCGAATCATGCTGTTACTTTGTTACTCATTGATTGATACTAATACCATCCCCTCCTACTTTTCACTGTCTCAAATCGGAAGAGCAGAGGCATGCACTCGGCGGTTCGGACTTACCGTATCATTTCGTCGGTTTCCCTCCTCATTCTACGAGTCCTATCCCATGGGCAGAACATCTGCTTCTACTTCGCTGATGCCTCAGCTCTTACAAGTAGTGATACCGCCTCAACATGGAACGAGTGAACACCAAGTATGTCAAGTAGTTGAGTTGTATGCGGAAACATTTCCACTAAACTATTTAACGATAGCTTGAGGTTATCGTTAAAAGGTATTACCTCGACAAACTGGAATTTTCCAGCTCGACAAGCTGGTTTTTAAGCTTTAGTTATCGGAATCCAAAGTTCCATTTTGTAGTCTTTGCTGTGCATATCACCTTCATAGTAATATTCAAAGTCAGGTTTTTTTCTGAATGAATATAGCCATGCTCAGGGAAGAATACTTCCATTGCATATTTCCACCCGTTATGAATGCACTCCGGAACACTTCCTACTAATTCTACAACTGCATACTCTGCTTCTTCAACTTCCAAAACATCCAAGCCCATGCCTCTTGCTTTGTCTACATCATTAACAATATATCCTGCCATATAGTTTATTGTATTGGTATCTAAAACATCATGATTATCAAGGTCTAAAATATCATGACAAACGCCTACACTTTTACCGCTTCCCAAACTCATAAGCTCATCGTGGCTATATTTTTCATATAGCTTATCCCAAATACTCGGACATAATGATGAATTGATGTTTTGTTCATTGATTCCTGCAACTGTAAATGCTTTTTTCTTTTGAATTGTAATATTCATGCTTCTTCCTCCTCTTACACTTAGTGCTAACTGCACTCGTGATACTAATTTGAATGGTTTTCCATTTCTTACCTCAGAAGGAGTAAATCCATGAAAAATTTTTTAAAAAGCTGTTCCAAATGAATCTGATGACTCATATCCAAATTTGAAAGCAACATCAATAATTTTTTCATCCGTATTTCTTAATATAACGGCTGCTTCCGTCAATCTTCTGCTTCTTAAATATTCTGAAAGCGTTGTTTCAGTCAGAATAGAAAACAAGCGACTGAACATTGAATACGAATATCCGGATAACTGAGTTACTTTCTTTTCATCAATTTCATCATCAAGAACTGTTTCAAGATAATCAATCGTATCGTTAAACGACTTGATAATATTCATTTCGATTCCCCCTTTCCTTCAGTTTATTTTAGTATAGAGGAAAATTTCTTTTCCTACCCTACAATATCCGTACAAGTTTTATAGGTTTCATTTCATAGAAATTTATACCTTGCTAAGTTCAACAAACTGAAGCTTGTTTGTCTCATTTGGCTTTCTTGGGTTTCTTTTCTGGCAGTTCCGCATACATACCTTTCAGTAGTTCAGTAATCAAATCCATATCCTCAAATCTGTCGAATGCATACATCAATGTCTTTGAACCCTCATACGGATAACGCAATTCTGAGTCTGCAAGAAGTTTGTCCGATGTTCAGCGTCCTCTTTAAAAAAATAGTTCATTATCGCAAATGTCACCTATCAGCTTACCGTTAAAATATATAAGGTAGCCGCCCATCATGGATCTTATGACAATATCACCTGCTGCAGAAAAAAATCTCACGAACAAATTCATTAAATTCATTCACTATGATTACCTCCTTCAAAAATCAAATATTCCCTTACTTTATGGCAAACTCTTTCCCTATTTATCCTCAAAATTTCAGCAATCCATTTTTCATCAAATTGAAAAATTCGGTCCCCATGAAACTTCCCAATAGTATCCATCTAAATCCGAAAAATATGCGTGATATCCACCCCAAAAAAAACTTCCTGTGGCTCTTTTACAATTTTTTTCCACCTGCTTTTTCTTACTAATGCAATTACAGTCTCTACATCTTCTTTATGTTCAACATTGTATGCTAATGTAATTCCTGAAAATCCATTCCCTTTTGGTGGATTATTTTTCATCAATATCTTTTTGCTAATTGTTCCAAAGGAAATAGTTCAAACTTTGTTCCCGGAGTATCAAAAAAAGCATACTGACGGATTATTTTTCTCTGCAATCAGTCTTATATCCTAAACCATCTCTATAAAACTTTATTGACCTTTTCCATATCTTTTCACACCTAAACAAATACAAGTAATCTTGTTCATCGTTACCTCCTATGAATTCTTATTTGTCATACAATCAATTTACTTGCCAACTTGTAAACTTGTTTTTATCTCTTTACTTTTCTAATTTCCAGCTATCAAGCTCAATTTTAATCAACTCCGGGAATTTCTTACTAATATCCCTTAAAGCATTACCAACTGATTTTCTAACATATTCACTAGAATCTTCTTTTAATGCTGCAATTCGTCTGATAGCTTCGTTTGGATTTTCTTTAAAATATGGTCTGCTTGTCCATATTCTTAATCCTTCTGTTACTGCTCTCCTTGTATTAGGATTATTGTTTTTTTAACCATTCATCAATTATTGGAAGTGCTTTTTCATATCCTTTTTTTCTTGCAGAATTCATCAAATGCCTTTGCCAACACTTCCTGAACTCTCCAATTATCATCTTTGGAAACTTCATCTCTCATAAATGCTAAAATATCATCTTGTTCTGATAAATATCCAAAAAGAAATACACTGTACATTCTAACTTGATATACATTGGATTTATAAGCTAAAAATGCCATTCTTTTACTATGCTCATTATCATTAGATGTGTAATCGGCAAAGGCTCTCTTCTCTTCTTCTTTAAATCCATTTTCTATTAAAGAGAATTCTTTTTTTCCAAACTTAAAACATATTCTTTCATGTAACTTCGGTTCCTCATATAATTTTTATTAGTTTTTCGATTTTTGGTTCAAGTTTATTTAAGTAATCTTGGATCTCATGAACTAATCCTAATATTGTTTACCTCCTTTCCATTTCCTGCAGGATCTAGACCAATCACTAAAGCACAATCTTTTTCAGATGTTGAGTTATCAAATTCAAAAGCCTCTAACCCCAAGTCTTGGATCGTTTTTCGTCTATATCTAAACTAACCATTGTTTTTATCTATAAACTTATTATTTACTGGACTAGTTGTCATAATTATAACTCCATTATTTACAGCTTTTTATAATAAAGATATGAAAAAAATAAAGTTACCAGTAGTACCTTTTTCTCACTTAGATATTGTTCTTTTTGTTCTCTAGAATTTTTCATGATTTCTAATTCTAGTAATTCGTCTGTTGAAGAAACTATTGGGTCTATCCAGTCAGCTTTGGATCTAATCCAATCAATTTCCTCTTTACTATGTTTCCTGCTATCTCCAATTTATGAGCCATCAGCCTTAAATCATTTGCAGTTTGGAAATCTTCTAGCATATTCAGAAGAGACATTGTTCGCTTCTTCTCTTCTTCGATTCTATTTTGTAATTTTCTTTTTCGCTCTTGTTCTTCTTCGTATAGTCTTTCTCTCTTCACGTTCAAGTCGTAAATTCTTAACTTTATAATCCTCTTGGTAAATTAAAACAATTATTTCCGGGATTGATTCCTCAATCGAGAATTCTTTTAGTATCTTTAATGTATTTACCATCTATTATCTTAAATCGAAATTTTTCCATTTGGTATATAGTCATACTTCTTTATTCTTGGTTTAAAAGCATATCTATTAAACTTAACGCTATCATTGTACTTCGCTAATTCTTTAGCTTCTTCTTTTGTTAATTCATGACTTACTTTCTCTGTTGATTCTATAACTTCAAAACGAACAATATCCTTATCAATTTGAATATCCCAATTTGGAGTTACATTATCGCCGATTTTTTCAATTACAGTAACTAGTGTATCTAAAAAGCGATATAAACGCGGAAGAGAATTTAGTGAAATATTTTTTACAAATTTAGGTTCTTTTAAATCATTATATCTGTGCCTAGAATCAAAAGTAAGGATAAGAAGCAGCTTTTTCCTCTTATTCCACTCTGCAATTTTATCTCTTAGATTAGCTACAGATTTATGTAATCTCTTATTTGGAGCCTGGTTTAGGGTTTGAAACTGCTTCAATAATACGCTCTATTTTATCGTCCTCTATAAATGATAATGAACTTCTTATACTAGTTGTATCAAGTTTAACAGTATCTTTATTTTTATCTTCCGAAGTCTCCTCTTTATGTTTAGCAGGTTTTTATTCTATTGTTCTTTAAACTTTTTTTCTATCAATATTGACTTCATTTACGTCATTTTTGTGGTAATGGAACGATAAGTTCACTTAAGTCTTGTCCAGTATTCTTACGATACCAATAACTACCCTTTGGAATTGGGATTTCAAATTCTTTACATTTCTTGAGTAAGTCAGAATAACTTAAATCATATTTCAATGAAACTTGTTTCGCACTTATCTCCCAGATTTCTTCATAGAGTTCGTCTCTAGAAAAGGTCTTTATCATCTTCATTTGAAACACCTTTACCCTTATACTTTACATCACTGTTTTTATATTTACCAAGCGAAAACGCAAATTCAAAAACTTCTAATTCTTCACTTCTGCATTTTCGCTTAATATAAAAAAAGTAAATCTTGTTTTTAAACCGTTAAATTCCTCTATAATTTTATCTAAACTGGCTTCAATATTTTTCAACACGGATCTCTGATAGCTTACCGTGATTGTATGAAATCATTCTTTCGGCGATAATATGATATGACCAACTCTCTGTGAAACGTCTGTCTTTTTTTCTTCGTTATGAATAGCAAAACCAATTGGAAGAAGATTATTTCTAAGACCTATAGCAACTGCCTGTGAACTTATACCTAAATAATCACCAGCAATTTTTTTAATGTGATTTTTATTTAATTTTTCTAATATCTTCGTCGGTATATTTCGGCATGTTAGTACTCCTTTGTTATAATTCAAAATGCAATATCATCTATGTAAATATATCTTAATACGATGCTATCTAGTCGCTTTCCCTAATAATAAAATTAATATGTAGCATACCATACTCTAAAAAGCTAATTATCTAAAAATCTATTCAATGAAAAAAATTATTATTAAGATTTATAGTTATTATCTTTTCAAAAGTAAATCCATTAATTAGCTCCAGACTTAGATGTAAATAGTTATTTACTATCTAGGTCAAAACCAATCTGCCAAAATCCCATATCAAGTATTTTCATTTGAGGATACAGCATATCAGTAACAATAAAATTCTTTTTGAACTGAATCTAACTGTTCTATGTTTTTTCATAAAAATCTACTAGTTGTAAAAATAGATTTTAATATTATAGGTACCAATTGCAATCTTTTGTGATCTTACCCCAGAAACAAAATATCTATCATATGCCGGAACACAACCGAGTGTGCCCATCAGTATCTTTTGTGATTAGTGTTTCTGACAAGTTATTTTTTTAGTGCTGAACCTTTTTACTTCACGCCTGATTTCATCATAATAATTAGCAATAAATTCATTTATTTCCTTTAGCAATTTTTTGATTACTTTCATTTTTAAAATCTTTACATTCTATTCCTGCTAGAGAATCATATTTATTGCTTAAGATTTCTCTTACTACAGGTATATGTACTCTATAATCCTTTTGTAATAAGAATGAAGAACCTCGATACATCCCCCAACTTGCTAAATAAAATGCAAGTTGTAAACTCAAAGTAATCAAGATTCACATCATTCTCTTTTTCGAGCTGTCATAAAATGTGAATAGCAATGCTCCCATGAACGATATCTATCATGTTCATCAGCTTTTTAAATCGTTATAAAATTCAGTTGATGATTTAATAATCATATCAATTGTTTTCATACTTTCAACTTTCAAATATATAGCGTTTTCATTGTTTTCTTAACCTATTATATCATTATTCAAAACAAATAACTGCAACTTACTTTGTTGCAGTTAATCATAGATTTACTTCTGTTCCTTTTTCGAAACTTATATTTTCATTTTCATGCATAGTAAAAATATCGTTTTTTTCAAAATAAGGTTTTACCATTTCTTTCCATCTAGCTTTTATGAAAATTGATTGATTTTAAAGGAGATAAGCCATAATTTCCCAATGCATAATCAGCTGTCGCTTTCTTAACTTCCGAGACCTGCTTATCAGAGTCAGTCTGTTCTTTTGAAAGAGCGATGCTTGTTTCCACTGCTGTTTTTGTAGCCAGATTGACTTCCATATCTGTGGTAACTTGAACAGCTTCATGCTTAGCTACTTGGGATACTTTATCTAATTCCTCGTTCGAAACGGTAAAGGGTAATTCGCCACTTGCCTGACCACTTAATTTGGCTTAGTTTATGTGTTCAGCACTATCAGATGGCTTGCTTGTGTAAGATTGGTAGCAGGATTTTCAGTTCTCACAACCTCATCTGCATGAACAAGTTGTCCACCTAGACCAACAACTGCGATCATCAGTGTTCCAATCGCCACTGAACAAAGGGTACGGTATTTTCTGCTTTTACGAAAAATATGTTTCTCACTTTTTCTTGAATCAACATGTAACTACATTCTGCTATTTAGTTCTCTCTCTAATACTACCAAAAACGCCTTGAAATAGTTATCGAATGAAAAAGAACAGCAAAAAACTACCTGAACTAAGTCAAGTGACTTGAACATAAAAAACGGTAGTACTGACGCATCAGTCCTCCCAGACATAAAAAAGTATGCCACATTCCAATATACCTATGTTACTACAATTATTTTAACTATCTAAAAAATCTTTCAAAATTTCAAAAACTTCATTCCGATTCAATAAAATATCATCATTTTGAGGAATAGTTGATATCACAGACTCAAGTTCTATCACAAAACGGTTCATATCTGCTTTCACCGTGTCACTAGAGGTTATATTTGATAGCTTTTCACTCCCTACTAATAAAGCTGTTAATCGAGTAATGTCGTTCAAATGTTTTTTAATGGCTTTACTTAAACCTTGAGTACCTGTGGCAGAGCGTTCTCTCGTATCCAACCAAGCTTTAGCCTTAAAAATAATTAAACCACGATTACTCAAAACCGAGTATCCCTGAATGGATTCTTTTTCATGCACCAATATATTATAATAATCCTTATCCAATAATAAGGCCGACAAACTAGCATCTTCATCAAAATGTAAGGGTGTTTCTCTCCCCTCCTTCTTTAATGGGTATTCTGGTAAAATGCTAAATAGTTCAATCATAGAAGGAAACTCAGGTTTATTTGTTGTAAATCGAAATAGCTGTGCTTTTTCATCCTTCTGACTTCCTTGATATTCTCCCAATTCTAAAAAGTGATTCAAGGTATCATAAAATTCCTTATTTTTTAATTCATCTATGATGACCATATCATAATCTTTTTGTTGTCCGACTTTTAAATCCTTGCGAATCCAGTATAATAGAGGTTGCAGTCCCTCCAATCAAAACATAATAGTCTTGAAAATTCGCAAACATTTCTTGAAAAATAGCTTTCGTATTAGCTGACATCATCTTCCCCTAGATACTGTAATATATTATTTTTTAGTGCTTCAATCTCTTCCTCCACACGTGGATCATCATCATCTTTTAAGGTCAAATAAAGAGAAATAGGATCTACAAACTGTCTATCTTGATTTTCTTTAAAATCGTTCCAAAATTCAGATACAAAAGGGCGATATCGCCATATTTCTAATACCTTGCCTTCTAAAACATGCTGAGATAATGGCAAGGATAATTTATTGAATTGTCTCTGTGATATGACATAGCTACTATTTTCATACGATTCAGCTAAAAAAGTCAAATAAGATAAAGCATAAGTACCACCGTATAGAAGCCTAGAAGCAGATTTTATATTCTCTAGATCTACATTGGGCAATAAGAGCCGTTTTTTGATGGGATTAAATAAATAGGACTCTGATTTTAAGAATAATTCTTTCTTTGATGCTGTATAAGTGTAAAGTTTATTTGGCTTATTTAACCAATCTAAAGTTTTAAAAGTCCTCAAACATCTATAAATCGTTGAGTTTGGAAGCCCAGTTACCTGTGAAAGCATATCAACATCTACTTCTTTTTGACCTTTTGTCAATAAAAAGGCAATCCAAGTTAATTGTTCACTAGGTGTTAATTCTTTAGATGCTACAACATCATCATTAGCATTCAATACTAATCCCAATGGAGGAAAAAAGAGATTTCCCTTGAAGTCTACAAAAGGAACTCTAGCTTGAAGGAGTTGTTTTTTTTCAATGTCAGATAGCTTTGAAAATACCAAAATAACGTCCATGCTAGCTTTTTTTACCCATAATACGAGCTTGAGTAACAAATGAGTCTAAACTTCCTCTTCTCTTTTCTTTAATCAATAAAAATGACTCCTTATGAAACTTCATTTGGACATATTGAAATCTTTTTTTCAAAACTAATTGGTAAAGTTAAAGCTATTTTTTTCAACACTTACATTAATATAAAACGATTGAAAAAAATAGAAATTATCTTTTGAACATTCATTGTTTTTTTCCTTTTTATCATTTTTGTACGTATTTTATCATTTTAAATGATAAAATGCAAGTTTTTTGATAATAAAAAGTGACTTACAAAAGATAAAAAAAGCGAGAACACTTATCAAAATGTTCTCGCTGTATTCATTTATTACTGACGTATCTATTTTTGTCTACGCAGTCGACATTCAAACAGACGTACACATCAATGTATTTTTTTGCACCTTTTTTATGTCAAAATCACTCTTTTCAATAAAGACAAAATGCTTGAAAAAGTGCTTAAAATCAAGAATTTTCACCCTTTTAGTCGTTGTAGCAACACTACACACTCCACATGCTGTATCTGTGGGACTCAAAAGGTTTGGGTGAACCTTTTGAGGATTAACTCGGTTTTACCAACAAGCTCACACACTCAACATGTGGTAATATTCTGCTTTCATACTAATAAACAAAAGGCAATGAAAATCATTTTAAAATGATACTGTGGAACGGAAAGATTATCACCCCTTCCAAAAGAAACGACATCCATAACTCCACTTAAAAATTACAATTGATAATTCTCTAACATTAATCATTTAATTATAAAAATCGTTACTTTCAATAATGGATAAGCTGATCTAAAATTTAAAAAGACTTTTTCATTACTAATTCTATTACTAGCCAATATGGTATAAATTAAATGACCAATAAAAATGATGATAAAAATAACATAGCAGGCAGTCTTACAACTTACTACTTTTCATATGATAATTTACAAATTTCTTTCCAGCCACTCGATCTTTTTAAAATCCTTATTGTTATTGTGATCATTTCGATAGGAGTCTTGAGAAGAAGCTTTGTAAATACTTAAATACTGCTCCAGACTTGGAAGACGAAAAGTGATGCCTTCGATTTGAATAAGCTCTATATCCGATTCCGAAACTCCTGCAAAATCAGATAAGGAATCGATACTTCCAAATTCAACACTCACTCGATCCTTTTTGAATTCATGCTCATGAATATCTATTAAGACGTAGCCTGAGTCTTTCATTACTTTCATTATCTTGTCCCAGTCATAAATTCTGAGATGATCAGGTGCTTCCCAACCTCTAGGGTCACCAGGCACATGAATGTCAATGTCAGACGGCCCCCAATTTTCTTTCGTTCTAAACTCTAATCCCAAAGAACCCATCAGTGTCGGTGTAATTCCGACTTGGTTTAAATGGAAACAAATGGTTTTAAATTCTTCAAATAAGAGACTCATGTTTATTTTAAACCTTTCATATAAATGTTCGTTTACACTTTAGTTACCTAAATCAAGATTTAGATAATGAAAACTAGTCAATTTTCTCATTATGTTTCCAAGTTTATTTAATACAAGACATGAATGATCATTTAGTGGAATTATGGGAACATTAACGAGTTCTTCAGCAGCACAGGGAGAAACACGCATAGCAAATCCTTTTCCAAAGCGATTGTAAGGATCACGATTGTCACTATTGATCCAACTACTAAACCGAGCACCGTAGCCCGCATCGGGATACATTTTTCCATATTTCTTCATGGCGTCAATAAAGTCATCTTTCTGACCACCATTCATGATTGCTTCTGCGACGGCGCAGGTCATAACAGTATCATCTGTGAAAAAATAATCCTCACGAAATATGGGAAAATCCTTCGTTTTAATATTGTTCCATTCGTAAACTGAACCTACAATGTCACCAATAATTGCTCCTAGCATGGTATTCCTCCTTACGAACTATTGGTTGAGACTGACATTTCTACTTGCCATACTCTTTTATTTTATCAGCATATTCGGTTAAAAGATTCTTTGAGTAAATTTTTTCATTTTTTGAATTTCTAACTTCTTTCCAAAGAATGGAAGCTACTTTTAGTTTATTCGAGTAGTTGCCACTATTTTCGTCTGCACAGAAATCCTTTAAAAATTGATTCCATTGACAAACCGAATGGTTATACTTGGCATAATCTGAATCTCCATAATAGACTTTTAGCATATCTTGGATTGTAAAACTCAAATCATTTTCTCTTTTTACTTTTCTCCAAGCAGTCGCCATATCGGCAGTAAACTTAAAGGGCGAAACATCTGTTAAATTTGAGAAATATTCTCTAAAGTGTGCATTAAAGGAGAATCCACATTCAAGCAAGGGCGTATTTAAGGTAAGGACTTCTACTCTTTTCTTTTTGTTTTTTACTGATGATTTTTTAATCAAAATCCCCTTAAAGTACTGCTCAATAATATCATTAAGTTCCTGTTTTGTCCTCTATATTCAAGCCCTAATGACTTGCATATCTGTGAAAGTTCATCCCGATACCAATAGTATTTACTAAACTCATCAAAGGATACGATTTTATCAAACTCAGGTCTACTTTTTATCAAAAAAACACCTACTTCCTCAAAAAAACGATTTTTGGATTACATCTTAAAAGATTGAAATTTTACTACCTTTGTAAGGAAGAAATAATCAAGATTTTTAAACCTGATTTTTCCATAAGATTAAAAAAATTTAACTTATGTGTTTACTTTTTTTATAAATAAAGATATATAGGCTTACAGATAAACTTTAATCAATCTTATCAAGATCTTCTTCTATATTTTTTTCCTTTCTTTATACTAACGTAAGGAATACCTCTTCGTATCGCACCCTAGCAAATAAGTTAAATAATGATCCAACTCATTGTAGTATATATGACCTACTAAATTTTTTTCCAACATAAAACCACTCAATATCATAATCATAATTCTGATTGTTCTAGTTCAGATATTCAAAAATAATTCCATTCATCGTCCGTATAAGGTTTTTTTGTGAGATTCAGGCTCTGACTCATAAGAGTAAGGAAAACTTATAGCTTATAAATGATTTGTAGTTCTGAAATTTCCTTTTAATTTATTATCTGCACTAGTGTCAGACAAAATTTTTTTCCCATTCTTCAAAAAGTTCTTTTCTCTCTTCGAATGACATTTCAGCTAAATCTGGAACATCTGATCCTATAACTTTCGCCGGCCCTGAGCTAGTCATTATATATCCAGGATTTCCCTCTACCTCTATAAGATTAAATTTGCTTCCACAAGATTTACAGTATATATCAGATAAGTCATGTGCGATTTCCAATTGTTTATTCTACCGCACATGCAAGGCAATTCTATGGTTTGATCAGATTGTATTAATCCTTCCCTTATAAAAAAATAATACTCATTATTCCTTGTATTAACATACCCCATCAAATTTTTTTAATATATTCTTCTATTTCTTCAATGATTTTTTTCACTATATTTTTGTACAAAATATTGTTTCTAACGTTTTTCGAAATAGATGCCATATATACTGTTACAAGAAATTTAATCATCGTTTCAATAATTTCATATTTTTAATTCATTAAAATTTTCTGTGCTTAATAAGTATGGTCCTAGATTACTTCCAAAAACTATATCTGTTTGCTCTGCACTTGAAAAAAATGTCGAAATATAACCAATATGCGTAAATTCTGATGAAAACTTAAATAGATTCTTTAATTCGTCAATAAAATTCGTGTCTGATATTAATCCAATTTCTCCAAAAAAATAAAATCTAGTTTTTTTCTCCGAACGTCTTTTTTTAGAGCATTTGGTAATATTTGATTCAACTCCCTTACTCTCTGATTATAGTTCAGATTATCAAACTCATCTAATGCATGTGTTATTTCTTCATTGAATAACGACTGACGAATAGATTTAGTTGCATACAATTCAAAGCTTTTTTTAATGATGTTAGTACATGAAAAATTCATTTCTTTTTCATCTAATAGAATCATTTGGTAAGCATCAGATACCAAACTATCAAGTGTTTGTCTAGTAATCGTGACAAATTCGCTATAATCAATAAACTCCTTTTTTTCAAAAATGAACATTCTTAACATCAATTCCAGTTATATCGTCTCCTTTAGATATTAAAGAGAATTTCTTTAATACTTCAATATCATTTAGTAGAATTCTAGGTATTATATCTCGAAAAATAAAAATTTTGAACTTGCATTAGTTTTAAATTCATCATTTACATTATCTGAAATCTTTATCTTATTTTCTATGTCTTTTTTTCAAGATGTATAATATTATTTATAAAATTATCAAGTAATTTATTTGCATAGTTTATATTATTATATAACACTTCGTAATTATTCAATGCAGCCGCACTTCTTTTTTTCAGATAAATTTGTTGCAATACTTTTTTTATTACATCTTTCTCATTCATCATATAACTTTATCCTTTCCAAACAAATTCTAATTAGTCATTTTTTGATTTAA
>BNJU01002072.1_pt1 | contig 29636 bp, 36 predicted proteins | sample 8539281 | NCBI WGS metagenome assembly BNJU01 (sample SAMD00202456, study PRJDB9452) | human saliva metagenome | isolation source: human saliva | place: Japan
ACCAGACTCCATCCGCAGGATTTGATCCAAGTACAGCCAAATTCTGGTGTACGATTTCGCCTGCATAGCTTGGTGATACAGTTGTCACTCGATCAGCATATAGAATACCAGCCTTCATCCAGTTGAGACAGTCATTCCAACGCAGGGTTCCGTCTGCATAGCGCTCATAGCCTACTCCAAACAGTTCCCAAAGCATGCTGTCAGGGAATTGACCTTGGAATTCCAAATTATGAATGGTCAAGACGGTTTTGATATTCTGATATGCTTGAATCCAATGGTATTTTTCCTTAACCAAGAAAGGAATCATAGCTGTATGATAATCGTGAACATGCAGAACATCCGGAATGAAATCAATCCGCTCCATCAGCTCTACGGCTGCTAACTGGAAGTAAGCAAAGCGCTCACCATCATCAAAATCCCCGTAAACATGGCCGCGGAAGAAATAATGCTGATTGTCAATAAAATAGAAGGACACACCGTTCAAGACCAGTCGCTTGACCCCAACGTATTGGCGACGCCAGCCAACACTGACTTCAAAAGTAGAAAAGGTCTTCCACTTGGTCGCCAAATTTGGCATGGGTCATGTCATAGTAAGGCAGAATGACACCAACTTCATGGCCAGCCTTGACCAGTGATTTTTGGGAGAGCGCCGATAACGTCTCCCAAACCACCTGTCTTAGAAAATGGGGCTCCTTCTGCTGCTGCAAATAAAAATCTTCATCGAATTATGTCCTCTGTAACTTTTTGGCCCTTCTTGACTACGATTGGGTCTTCTGCTGTTCCGCGAATCACCACTCCTTCGCCAATTTCAACACCCTTGTCCACAATCGCGTACTCGACAGTTGCATTTTCTCCAACTTTCACTCGAGGGAAGAGAACACTGTGTTTGACACTGCTTCCAGTCTTAATCTTGGTATTCCGTGAAATCACAGAATTGATGACCTCACCTTCCACAATGCTTCCTGACGCAAACTGGGAGCGAGATACTTTTGAAGACTCAGCATAGTAAGTTGGCTCTTCATTCTTAACCTTGGTGTAAATCTTTTGGTTCGGACTGAAGAGAGAGTAGAATTTCTTACTTTCAAGCATATCGATATTGGATCTGTAGTAGGTCTCTACAGAATAGATATTAGCCAGATAGCCTGTATATTCGTAGGCAAATGCCCCTTCCTGAGTCGCTAAATCACGCAGGACATAACGCAGTTTTTGTGGATGCTCTTTCTTAGCTTCTTCTTCCAGCTTTTCAATCAGCCAAGGAGTATCCACTACAAAGATATCTGTAGACATATTGAAGAGCTCAGCATCTTCTCGGCCATCAAAGAGTTTATGCCCTCTGACATGGTCTGTTTCGTCAATATCCAGAACAGCATTCACATCTGAGATATTTTCCTTATGCAATTTCTTGTAGACAACTGTAATCGGCTGCTCTGTTGTATTGTGCAAATGGAAAACTTGATTGAGGTCAATATTAACCAAGATATCGCAGTTGAGAGCAACTGTTTGGTTGGAACCGGAACGTTTGAGGTAGGTCAAAAGCTGATCATAGTATTCCTCACCGACTGTAGAGCTTTCTACACGGGTATTGTAGATCCCCAGGTAATAGTGGCTGAGCAAGGTAGACAGACCCCACTCACGGCCAGAACGAATGTGATCAAAGACAGAGCTGATATTGTCCTGTTGGAAGATACCAAAGACACTGCGGATACCAGCATTGGCAAGACTTGAAAGCGGGAAGTCAATCAAGCGGTATTTCCCACCGAATGGCAAGCTGGCTACTGGACGATGATTTGTCAGAGTTGACATATCATGGAAACCGACTGTATTTCCTAAAATTGCTGAGTATTTATCAATCTTCATCTTTTGGTACCCCCACTTTCTCATTGTATCCGACAACATATACTTCCTCTGTACCATCAATCTCTACACCATCAGAAATGATAGCACCTTCGCCGATAATGGCCCGCTTAATCTTAGCGTCTTTGCCAATAACAGCTCCACTCATGATGACAGAGTCTTCAATGACTGCGCCCTTCTTGACCTGAGCGCCAGTAGAAAGAATAGAGTGTTTTACTGTACCGTCAACGAAACATCCATCAACGACCAGCGAGTCTTCCACGTGGGAATTTTCACTGATGAAGTTTGGCGGAGAAATCAAGTTGCGAGAATAAATCTTCCAGCGACGATTGCGGCTGTCCAGAGCATTTTCTGGGCTGATGTATTCCATGTTGGCTTCCCAGAGAGACTCTACTGTACCAACGTCTTTCCAATAGCCTGCAAAGTCATAAGCATAAACGCTTTCACCAGATTCAAGATAGTTAGGGATAACATTCTTACCAAAGTCAGACATATCCACATTACTCTTTTCAGCAGCTACCAGCATATTGCGCAGACGCTGCCAGTCAAAGATATAAATCCCCATAGAAGCCTTGGTTGACTTAGGATTTTCTGGTTTTTCTTCAAATTCAACAATCCGATTATTAGCATCTGTATTCATGATACCAAAACGGCTGGCTTCTTTGAGAGGTACATCCAGAACAGCTACTGTCAAGCTGGCATTGTTGTCCTTGTGAGATTGAAGCATGTCGTCATAATCCATCTTGTAAATATGGTCCCCAGACAAAATCAGGACATACTCAGGATTGATGCTGTCGATATAGTCGATATTTTGATAAATCGCATGGCTGGTACCTTCAAACCAGCGATTTCCTTCGCTCGCAGAATAAGGCTGAAGAATGGACACGCCTGAGTTAATACCATCGAGACCCCAGCTAGAACCATTTCCGATATGACTGTTCAGAGCTAGTGGTTGGTATTGAGTAATGACACCGACATTGTGAATACCGGAGTTGGCACAGTTAGACAAGGCGAAGTCAATAATACGATAGCGGCCGCCAAACTGTACCGCAGGTTTTGCGATACTCTGTGTGAGCTTTCCCAAGACGAGTTCCTTGCCCGCCGGCAAGAATCAAAGCTAGCATTTCATTCTTCATAGACTATTACTCCTTTGTGGAATCTTTTTTAACATTTTTTCGAGCAATCCGACGCTTGATCTTCCAGATGCTGGCTCCAAGAGCTGGCAACGTAAAGGTCAAGGTCTGTGGATAATCTTTCCAAAGTCCTTCTTGAGACTGAACTGTTTCGTTATGTTCCTTCCAAACACCTCCCCATTCTTCTAATTCAGTGTTCCATACTTCTTCATAAATGGCCTCCACTGGAACACCAATGGTAAAGTTCTTCCGCTCTACCGGCGCCATATTGAATACACAAACTAACATATCTCCTTTTTCCGTCTTACGAATAAAGGAGAGGACACTTTGATCGGTATTATCCGCATCTATGATTTCGATGCCATCGTAGCTCAGATCAATCTCCCAAAGCGGACGATTGTCTTTATAGAAGGCATTGAGTGCAGCAGTGAAGCCCTGCATCTTCTTGTTCATCTGATCATCCAGATTCGACCATTCTAGCTGCTCTTCCGACTTCCATTCTAGGAACTGACCAAATTCTGAACCCATAAAGAGCAATTTCTTCCCTGGATGACAGATTTGGTAAGTCAGCAAGTTGCGGAGCCCTGCGAATTGATTGTAACGGTCACCCCACATCTTGTGCATGAGACTCTTCTTGCCATGAACCACTTCATCATGCGAGAATGGCAGGAGGAAGTTTTCAGAGAAAGCGTACATAAAGCTAAAGGTCACCAGATTAAAATCGTACTTACGATAAATCGGATCTTCCTCGTAGAAACGAAGGATATCATTCATCCAGCCCATATTCCACTTGTAGTCAAATCCAAGACCACCCAGCTCTCTCATGCCGGTAATCTTGGTCTCTGAGGAGCTTTCCTCTGCAATCATCATGACATCAGGATGGGCTAATTTGATAACCGTATTGAGGCGCTGCAGGAAGTAATAGCCTTCATAATTGCGATTGCCGCCATCTTTATTTGGCTGCCAAGGACCGCTGTCATAGTCCAGATAGAGCATATTGCTGACAGCATCAACGCGAATTCCGTCCAGATGATAAAAATCAATCCAAAACTTAATACTGGAAATCAAGAAGGACTGAACTTGATTCTTGCCCAAATCAAAGTTGAGAGCTCCCCATCCATAGTTATGGGCCCGGTCGTGATCCTGATACTCGAAAGTCGGTGTCCCGTCATAGTAGGCCAGAGCATCATCATTAATAGTAAAGTGACCTGGTACCCAGTCCACAATGACACCAATATTGTTCAAGTGACATTCTTCGACGAAGTCTTGAAATTCCTCAGGCGTACCATAGGTATGCTCAAAGGCGAAGTAGCCCATAAGCTGATAACCCCAGCTAAGTCCTAGCGGGTGAGCCATAAGTGGCATGAATTCCACATGCGTATAGTTCATTTCCACCAGATAAGGAATCAAGTCTTCTTTTAACTGGGCAAAGCTATAAGGACTGCCGTCTTCATTGCGTTTCCAAGATCCGGCATGCACTTCATAGATATTGACCGGCCGAGAGAAGAAGCCCCAACGCTTCCGGCGTGCCAGCCAAAGACCGTCTTTCCACTTCTTCTCAGGAATAGTGCGAATAACTGCTCCAGTGCCCGGACGCTCTTCCAGATAGATAGCCAGTGGATCAATTTTCAAAATTTCCTGACCACTGCTGCGCTTGATATTGTACTTGTAAATATCTCCTTCCTTAGGCAACTCCGTGAAGACTTCCCAAACGCCCGCTTCATTTCGGACCATAGGAATCTGCTCTTCATACCAATTGGTGAAATCTCCAATCAAATGTACACTCTGAGCATTAGGTACCCAAACGCGGAAAGAGTAGCCAGACTTGCCGTCCACTTCATCCTGATGCGCCCCTAGATAATGCTGCAAATGAAAGTTTTCACCTGTTGTAAAGGTTCTTAATGCTTCGTTCTTATCCATGCAATCACCTTTCTATTTGTAAGCGTTTTCTGTAATACTATTCTACATTATTTTTTATCTCTTTTTCAAGTAAATTTCAAATATCCTTACGGAAAAATCACTAAAACCGAACATTAGCTGAAATTAGTAATAAATGAGAGAGAAAACACTGCATTTTGTGTCTCTCGATATGTTTTAATTCCTTTTTTTCACTAAATATAGGAGCTATCCAAAACAAGAAAAAGATGAAAATTTTCATAAAGATATAGACCAATATGTAAATTTACATTTTAAAATAATAAGCAATTAAACATATAAATGATTAATTCTTTTCAAATCATGAGTTAATCTTATTAGATTTACAAGTTCATCAATGTAAGAAAAAAGGCCGCACAAAGCCGCCTTTCTCATTATTTCACATCAAACACGATGGATTTCACTTGTGTCATCGCTTCAATACTGTAACGAATCCCTTGCACTCCAGCTCCAGACCCCTTAACACCAAGGAATGGGAAGTTATCTGGACCACGCTGGGTCTTGTTATTGATGTGTACAGTACCCACTTCCAGTTTCTCAGCAATTTCAAATGCTTTAGGGAAATCATTTGTAAAGACTGAAGATTGAAGACCAAACTCTGACTGGTTACAGATCTGAATAGCCTCTTCAACGGAAGTCACACGAATAATCGGAAGAACAGGACCAAATGGCTCTTCCCAAGCTAATTTCATATCCAGTGTCACATGGTCAAACAAGGCAGGCCAGATGAGATTTGCTTCACGTTTGATTTCTGTCAAGGCTGACGCTCCCTTTTCCTGAGCATCTTCAATCAAGCCCCAGATGAAATCTGCTGATGCATTATCAATGACTGGTGTGATATCCGCATTATCAAAGGGATCACCAACCGTCAGTTTCTCTACCTCTGCCTTAATCAGCGCCGCTAATTTATCTGCTACGCTCTCCATGACAATGACACGTTTAATAGCCGTACAGCGCTGACCGGAATAACTGTATGCCCCGCCAACAATCTGCTTAGCTGCATGCTCCAAGTCAGCATCTTCCAGCACAACTGCAGCATCCTTACCACCCAATTCAAGCATAATTGGACGCATACCAGCCAACTTACCGATGCGCTCACCGATTGGAGTGGAGCCAGTAAAGTTAATGTAGTTTACTTCTTATGCTCAATGATGTAATCCCCGATTTCTGAACCACGTCCTGTGATGGTATTGAAAACACCAGCAGGCAGACCAGCCTCAGCAAAAGCCTGAGCCAAGAGTAGACCAGAGATTGAACCTTGAGTAGGTGGCTTAAACATCACGACATTTCCGCCGATAAGGGCAGGAGCAATTTTGGAACCAGACAGGTTGACTGGGTAGTTAAATGGCGCAATGGCCAGTACAACTCCTACAGGCTCACGACGAACCACAGCCAATTTTTTCTTGCTGGCAGCTTCAAAGCCGCCACCTTCCATAACCTGACCGTGAATACGAATGCCTTCTTCAGCCGCATAGCGAATCAAGTCTGCTGTCCGGACTACCTCTCCGACTGCCGCTTTGATACCCTTGGCAACTTCTTTTGCAAGAATTTCGCCAATCTTCTCCTGATCGCGCTCCAAAATATCCGCAACCTTATGCAAATAAGCTGCACGTTCAACTGCTGAAAGAGCTCGCCAAGCTGGCAAAGCCGCACGAGCGCTCGCCATCGCATAGTCAACCTCTGCCTGAGTCATGGCAGGCACAGTTCCTAAAATCTCATTGTTGATAGGAGATGAGATGGTAATTTCATTTTCAGAAACTTTCCACTCTCCATTTATATAGTTTTTATATTGTGTCACTTGTCCCCTCCAAAATGTTATTAAATATTATTTTACCAAATTTTCTGAAAATTTCAACCAAAAAGTTATAAATTTAAAAGAATTTTTTTCACAATTAAGATAGATTGTCTAAGTTTGTTCATATTATATCTGATTATTTCTATTTTCTTTGATTTCAACTTTCTGAACAAACTTCACTATGCCTTTGAAGAAAACTAAAAAAGACCAGGAAAATCTCCCTGATCTTAATTTTCAGATTAATCGAAGTCCAGATATTCTTTTTCAAGCTCAAGAACTTCTTCCATCGTTGCACATTCAGTCAGTGCACGCTGAGCCAGTTCTTGCATCTTCTTCGTATCCAGCTTCTTCATGAGGCTACGAGTCCGAAGAACTGAAGTCGCACTCATAGAGAATTCATCCAAGCCCATACCTACGAGCAATGGCACCGCAGTTTGGTCGCCGGCCATTTCTCCACACATACCTGCCCACTTGCCTTCAGCATGAGCTGCCTTGATAACATTGTTAATCAAGCGAAGGATAGATGATTGTAAGGTTGATAGAGGTAAGAGACTTGCTCATTCATCCGGTCAGCCGCCATAGTGTACTGAATCAAGTCGTTAGTACCAATTGAGAAGAAGTCTACTTCCTTGGCAAATTGATCCGCCAACATAGCTGCTGCTGGGATTTCAATCATGATACCCACTTGGATATTATCTGCTACTGCAACGCCTTCAGCTTGCAGCTTAGCTTTTTCTTCGTCATAAACCGCTTTAGCTTTGCGGAATTCTGTCAGAAGGGCCACCATTGGGAACATGATACGCAATTGTCCATGTACAGAAGCACGCAAGAGAGCGCGGATTTGTGTACGGAACATAGCATCGCCAGTTTCAGAGATAGAGATACGCAAAGCACGGAAACCAAGGAATGGGTTCATTTCATGCGGCATATCGAAGTAAGGAAGCTCCTTATCTCCACCAATGTCCATTGTACGAACAACTACTGGTTTTCCATTCATGCCTTCAAGCACAGCCTTGTATGCTTCATACTGCTCATCTTCTGTCGGGAAGTCTTGAGAGTCCATATAAAGGAACTCAGTACGGTAAAGACCAACCGCTTCTGCACCATTAGCATTGACACCTTCAACGTCTTTTGGTGTACCGATATTGGCAGCCAATTCGAAGTGCTTGCCATCTGCAGTCACAGTCTGAGCATCTTTAAGCAATTCCCATTCAGCTTTTTGCTTAGCATAAGCCTCACCAGCTGCTTTAAATGCTGCGATTTGCTCTTCAGTTGGGTTGATAATCACTTCACCAGTGATACCGTTAGCTGCAATCACATCGCCGTCTTTTACAAGCTCAGTAATGTTATTAGTTCCCAATACTGCTGCGATTTCAAGCGTACGTGCCATGATAGCAGAGTGGCTTGTACGGCCGCCGATATTGGTTACAAAAGCTTTAACAAATTTCTTATCCAGCTGTGCTGTATCAGAAGGAGTCAAGTCATGAGCAATGACAACTGATTCTTCATTGATAGACGCTGGATTTGGCAATTTCTTGCCCAAAAGGTTAGCAAGAACCCGTTTTGTCACGTCGCGGATATCTGCCGCACGTTCCTGCATATATGGATTGTCGTCCATGTTTTCAAAGAGAGTGATAAACATGTCCGTTACTTCTTTCAGACCAGCTTCTGCATTGGTCTTTTTCGCACGGATTGTTTCTTTGATTTGCCCAACCATTTCAGGGTCAGCAAGTACCATTAAGTGAGCGTCAAATACCTGAGCGGCTTCCTCACCAAGGCTATCTACTGCTTTCTCACGGATAACAGAAAGCTCGTTCTGTGAAGCTTCAAGAGCTGCATCCAAACGAGCCTCTTCTGCATTCGTATCTTCGACTGAAACAGTCTCAAATGATAAATCCGGTTGAACTAATAGATATGCCTTAGCAACGGCAACACCGTCAGATGCTGCAATTCCTTTAAGCATTTCTGTCATATTAAGCCAATCCTTCTTTTTCCATTGTTTCGGAGATTGCAGCGATGGCATCGTCTGCATCTGCACCTTCAGCTGAGATAACTACGTCTGCACCTTGACCTACACCAAGACTCATAACACCCATAATTGATTTCAGGTTTACTGATTTACCTTTGTATTCAAGCGTGATGTCTGAAGCGAATTTGCTAGCAGTTTGAACCAACAAAGTTGCTGGACGTGCGTGAATACCTGTTTCTGCTACAATGTGGAAATCTTTAGAAGCCATAGTTAGACTCTCCTTTTAAATAATTCTTTTTGAGTTATTGTGATAACCCTTACAAGTTGATATTATATCACCTTTTGAAATCTTTTTCAAGAATTTTATAGCCCGCTTACAAAAATATTTCTTAGGAAATGAAAAACTCTTCTTATTATATTGAAGAGAGAATTTTTCGAGCTAAATCCCACATTCCTCAAGCTTTTATTCAAAAATGTCTTCCACTAAGTTTTTCAATCATAAATTTCTTATTTTTATAGAAACTAATTGTTATAAAATAAGAATATAAACTCCCCTCCACTCCTCCTAGTGATTCCCTAAATTCTGTAACACAAGATATTGGATTTTTGTTTTTAGGCGGAAAAAGCTACTAGTCATTTTTCTAACATTTTTAAGACTTGTTTAAGCATTGCCGCATCAGCATTTTGCTCCTTTTCTGCAATTTTTCACTTCTTTTCACCGCTTATACAAACACTATATATTGTATTGTAATCTATCCTATAACAAAATATCACACAATATTTAGTTCAAAACTATTGACATTCTATTTTTCTTTTTAGATATACTAGTTTCGTATTATTTAAAAGAAAAAAACGAAAGTTTAGAGGAATTTTTTTAATGGTAACTATTTACTCAAAAAAACAACTGCGTTCAGTGCAAAAATGACCAAGCGCTTCTTAGATACTAATCATGTAGAATATCGCGAAATCAACTTGGATGAACAGCCAGAATTCATTGACCATGTCAAAGATCTTGGTTTCAACGCTGCTCCTGTGATTCAGACAGCAACTGAGGCATTTTCTGGTTTCCAACCTGGTAAATTGAAAAAATTGTCTTAATGTAGTTTATTTTGAGGGCGGCGCGCCTTGATTGGGAGATAAACTAAAAGACAGATTATCAGGGCAAACTGCAGCTCCCTATGCTCATAGGGGCCGTTTCTTTTTGTAAGGCGGATATTTTTTTCCGCTAGCTAATTATCTTATTTATATAGAAAAAGGAAAAAAACATGGGACTCAAACATTTTAGAGGATGTGACATACTTCCGACTCAACAACGAAATCAACCGTCCAGTTAATGGTCAGATTATGCTTCATAAAGATCAAGAAGCCTTAAAAGCTTTTTTTAAAGAAAACGTTGAGCCGAACACCAAGCAATTTTCTTCTATCACAGAAAAGATTAAATTATTTAATAGAAGAAAACTATTTGGAGAAGGAATTTATTGAACTTTATTCTCCGGAATATATCGAGGAGCTGACTGCTTTTATCCATGCTCAAGATTTCAAGTTTAAATCTTTCATGGCTGCTTATAAGTTCTACAACCAGTATGCCCTGAAGACAAATGATGGTGAATACTATCTGGAAAGCATGGAAGATCGGGTACTCTTCAACGCCCTCTACTTTGCCAACGGAGATGAAGCCATTGCCAAGGATATTGCAAATGAGATTATCCACCAGCGCTACCAACCAGCTACACCAAGCTTCCTCAACGCTGGTCGGGCTCGTCGTGGTGAATTGGTTTCTTGCTTCCTCATCCAAGTAACAGATGATATGAACTCAATCGGCCGCTCCATCAACTCTGCCCTGCAGTTGTCTCGTATCGGAGGCGGGGTCGGTATTTCCCTCAGCAATCTGCGGGAAGCTGGAGCACCTATCAAGGGTTATGAAGGAGCTGCATCTGGCGTTGTGCCTGTTATGAAACTCTTTGAGGACAGCTTCTCTTACTCTAACCAGCTGGGGCAACGTCAAGGAGCTGGGGTTGTTTACCTCAATGTCTTCCACCCAGATATCATCGCCTTCCTTTCTACCAAGAAAGAAAATGCCGACGAAAAAGTTCGGGTTAAAACCCTCTCACTCGGTGTTGTCATTCCGGATAAGTTCTACGAATTAGCGCGTAAAAATGAAGAAATGTACCTCTTCAGCCCATATTCTGTTGAACGCGAGTACGGTGTACCATTTGCCTACCTTGACATCACTGAAAAATACGATGAATTGGTCGCTAATCCAAATATCACTAAGACCAAGATCAAGGCTCGTGATTTGGAAACAGAAATTTCTAAACTCCAACAAGAATCTGGCTATCCCTTATGTCGTAAACATTGATACAGCCAACCGTTCAAATCCAATCGACGGTAAAATCGTCATGAGTAACCTTTGCTCTGAAATCCTGCAAGTACAGGAGCCTAGCCTTTTGAATGATGCACAAGAATATCTTCACCTAGGAACAGATGTATCATGTAACTTAGGCTCTACCAACGTTGTCAACATGATGACTTCGCCTGACTTCGGAAAATCCATCCGAACTATGACACGCGCTTTGACCTTTGTCACAGACAGCTCGCACATCACAGCTGTGCCTTCTATCGACAATGGTAACAGTCTGGCGCATACCTTTGGTCTGGGAGCTATGGGACTGCACAGCTATTTGGCTCAGCAGTTGATCGATTATGGATCTGCGGAAGCTGTAGAGTTCACTAGCATCTACTTCATGCTCATGAACTACTGGACCTTGGTTGAGTCTAACAATATCGCTCGCGAACGTGGCGTGACCTTCCACAACTTTGAAAAATCTGACTATGCCAACGGCACTTACTTTGACAAGTACCTGACGGGTGAATTTGTACCTAAGTCTGATCGTGTCAAAGAACTCTTCGCTGGCATCTTTATCCCATCTGCAGAAGATTGGGCAGAGTTGCGCGACAAGATCAAGGCTGATGGTCTCTACCACCAAAACCGCCTAGCTGTTGCACCAAATGGCTCTATCAGCTACATCAACGACGTTTCTGCTTCAATTCATCCAATTACTCAACGGATCGAAGAACGTCAAGAAAAGAAAATCGGTAAAATCTATTATCCTGCTGCTGGTCTGTCAACTGAGACTATCCCTTACTACACCAGCGCCTATGACATGGATATGCGCAAGGTTATCGATGTTTATGCAGCCGCAACTGAGCACGTGGATCAAGGACTTTCCCTGACTCTCTTTATGCGCAGCGATATCCCTAAAGGCCTCTACGAATGGAAAAAAGAAAGCAAGCAGACAACCCGCGATCTTTCTATCCTGCGTAACTATGCCTTCAACAAGGGAATCAAGTCCATCTACTACGTCCGCACCTTTACTGATGATGGTGGCGAAGTAGGTGCCAACCAATGTGAAAGCTGTGTCATCTAACGAAGTCAAAGTATCGCTGAGGTTATCAACATGAAAAATTTAATTTTAGAGTCTATTAAAATATCAAAAGAAGTCAAGTGGGATTATGCTAAAATGGCTCAACTTACGAAGTTATGGGGAGGACCCAAAAAAGCAGCTGTTTCTCTAGCAGTAATACTTATTAGTATAGGTACAGTAACCACTCTCAGTTTTCAAAAACTATATAAACTTTTCCTTTCTAAACTCCAAACTAACAAGAATAAAAACCTCATCAAACGAAGAAATCAATCAAATAATTCAACAAAAACAGATGATTACTTAACCGAATTGCAAAATAGAAAAGAAAACAATCAAAGTACTAATGACATTGATGAGGAATATAACAATTCTATAAAACAACTTTTAGATAGCAACTGAGAAAGAATAATTCAAAAAGGATTTTTACAACATGCAAACTTACTACAAAGCCATTAACTGGAACGCTATCGAAGATGTGATCGATAAGTCCACCTGGGAAAAACTGACCGAGCAATTCTGGCTGGATACGCGGATTCCCCTATCCAATGACCTGGATGACTGGAGAAAGCTGTCCCACAAGGAAAAAGACCTGGTCGGCAGGTCTTCGGTGGCCTGACCTTGCTGGATACACTCCAGTCTGAATCTGGTGTGGATGCCCTGCGCAAGGATGTCCGCACAGCCCATGAAGAAGCTGTCTTCAACAACATTCAATTTATGGAGTCCGTTCACGCTAAGTCCTACTCTTCTATCTTTTCTACGCTCAATACCAAGTCAGAAATCGATGAAATCTTTGCTTGGACCAACACCAATCCATATCTGCAAAAGAAAGCTGAGATTATCAACGAGATTTACCTGAACGGTACAGCTCTGGAAAAGAAAATAGCCAGCGTTTTCTTGGAAACCTTCCTCTTCTACTCCGGTTTCTTTACTCCGCTCTACTATCTGGGTAATAACAAGCTGGCTAACGTTGCTGAAATTATCAAGCTGATTATCCGTGACGAGTCTGTCCATGGAACCTATATCGGCTATAAGTTCCAGCTAGCCTTTAACGAGCTGCCAGAAGACGAGCAAGAAAAACTCAAAGAATGGATGTACGACCTGCTCTACACCCTCTATGAAAATGAAGAAGGCTACACTGAAAGCCTGTATGACACAGTCGGATGGACCGAAGAGGTCAAGACCTTCCTGCGCTACAATGCCAACAAGGCTCTGATGAATCTGGGACAGGATCCCCTCTTCCCAGACTCAGCGGACGATGTCAATCCTATCGTTATGAACGGTATCTCAACCGGTACTTCCAACCATGACTTCTTCTCCCAAGTGGTAACGGCTACCTGCTGGGCGAAGTTGAAGCCATGCAGGATGACGACTATAATTACGGTTTATAAGACAAAAAACCCCTCTTTCCAAAATATGGAAAGAGGGGTTTTGTAATCTAAACTAGCATGGAGAACAGATAAAGCAAACATCATCTAGCTTTTCTGAACTTCCCAAAATAATTAGTAATACACATTCAAGTGAGATGGCAAGACACGAATCGTTACTGGCAGTTGGTCGCCCTCATCTCCGTCAACGTTGACGCTGAGCTCTGCCTTATCATCAGCCAACTCAACTGTGATTTCCTTAAAGGTCAGATACTCGATATTATCACTTTCTTCTCCATTGCCCGAAATCAAATCCGGCACAGAAACCAAGGTGTCCAAGAGATTTTTATCCTTAAGATACAAGAGATGAAGTAAGCCGTCATTGACAGTGGCTTCAGGGAGAATGCTCTCGAAACCTCCGATTGAGTTGGTAGAGCCAATCAAGAGTGTGCTGCTCTTTATCGTGCGCTCTTCTCCATCAATCTTTAAGTGAAATTCGTAAAAACTAGTATCCATCAACTGCTTGAAAGCCAGAGATAAAGTAGGCAAACTTACCCCACTTGGTCTTGTCTTCAGAATCTACGTTGTTAATCGACTCTGGAATGGTTCCAATGGCAACCACATTCATAAAGTACTGGTCGTTAATCTTGCCAATATCAAGCGGCTTGACTTTGTTGATATCCAGATTCTGAATGGCTTCTTCAGCGTCCAGGGGAATGCCAAGAGCACGCGCCAAGTCATTGACCGTACCAAGTGGAAAGAAGCCAAAAGTCGGACGATAGTCTAGTTCAGCCAGGCCGCTGATTCCTTCATTGACTGTTCCATCGCCACCCATGACAAAGACGCTATCATAACGGTCTTCTGCGGCTTGCTTAGCAAAGCTGCTGCATCTCCGCCTTTTTCAGTATGCTTGACCACAACCTCATCGAAACATTCTGCCAGCTTTTCCCTTGCCAAGTCTTCATAGGACTTGGCTTTTTCGCCTCCCGAGCTAGGGTTGACAATTAATAGGACTTTAGACATAAGGAAACCTCTTTTCGTTTGATAGCTTATTATACCATCTGGAAAACACTTTCACAAGAATTTGAAACCGCTGGCTTTCGAGAGACCAGAAAAGCAGTTTGGCATTTAAACTCCATTCCACAGAAAAACACTTCTGCCGTTAGACTTTACTGCCTAACTTTAGAAGTGCTGTCTTATATGTAGTTCTTCTATTAAAAGAAGACAATGAGAACAAAGGCAATTAGGTTATTGGCCAAATGTAGGCCCATTGAGTAACGTAGGTCCTTCTTAGCTAGATAGCCTAGGCCAAAGATTGCCCCCAAGATGAAGTAGACCAGAAACTGAACTAGATTGCTCGGCATGTGCAGAAGAGAGAAGAAGCTGGCAGATACAGTTAAATAGAGCAGGATTTTCGCCAAGCTATTTTGGTCGGGAAAGAGAAACTTAGCCAAAAATCCTCGTGTTAGCAACTCCTCAAGAATAGGAGCAAAGATTACCATGTATAGGAAGGCAAAGGCTGGCTGCTGCTGAATCAACTCTACAGCAGTATTCTGATTGGCAGAAGATTCAATAGGAACGAGCTGCTGGAAGATGATAAAAGCAATCAAGAGGGCGCTGGGAAGCCAGATAGAACTGGTTAGCTTGGTATTTTTGATTTCCAGTTTCAAATCTTTCTGGTACCATTTCCACATGGCAAAAGAATAGAGACTGGCAAGTATGACAAAAATCGGCAAAATCAATAGTTGAGAAGTTCCTCCTGTCAGAGAACCTATAGTGAAGAGAACTATAGCCGAAAATATATAGAAATAGGCCAAGAGAACAAGTATATAAAGGCCAAAATTAGTAAAGAAAGTTTTTAATTTCATAGTGATTCCTTATAGATTGATTTATTTAAACATAGCTAGCAGCAGTATTATAGCCATAGGGAGATTGTTCAGGATATGAACCAACATAGAATCTTTTATATTCCCCCGACGAGCATAGGATAAATATAAAACCAGTCCAAGTGCAAAATAAATTGGGAACTCAGTCAATTGGGTGATATGAGGCAGGGTGAAGACCACAGAAGTCACAATAGCAGGCAAAACTTTTTGATTATTCTTGAAAAAGAAGGCAGTCCCAAAACCGCGGAAAATTAATTCTTCCATGATAGGAGCAATAAAGCAATCGTTGCAACAAAGAGCAAGGCAAAGAAGATATGCTGCGAAGACATCATTCCCCCCAGCCCTTGTATGGCACTGTCATTACTGGTCTGGGAATTGCCGCTCAGGATGAGATTAAGATAAACACCGGCAATAGCAACCACTCTCGCAAAGAAAAAGAATAGAAAAGCAAAACCGATATCCTTGCCAGACAGTTTAAATTTCTTCTTTTCTTCAGGCACACGCTTCTGATAACGCTGCCATAAGCTGCGGAAAATCAGGAAAACTAAAATAAGATACAGGGCTACCAATAAGATTTCTGCATAAATAGGTAAATTCTTCCCGAGCCTTAAGAATAGCATTGGAGCAACATTTATAAGGAGGCTAAGAGCAATTAAGCCTATCCATTTTCCAAGTCCTAAAGCAATTGATTTGAAGTTGTTCATTTTGTATTCTCCTTTTGATAAATATTGATACCGACTTCCGTATCCTCAACAGCGATATCACCCTTCTGCCGAAGAATAGCGACAGCCAGGAAAAAATCTCCTGCACAGCCGGCTGCATGGAAGCTAGCAAGAACGATATAAGAGGTCGCAGTCAGAATATGCAAGCAATAGATCAAGGTCAGGGCTAGGCTAATCAAAACGAAAGGTGCCAGGATAATGACGAGCATCCTTTTCCGACTGTAACGACTGCCTGGGCTGGTCGCATAGGCCATGCCACTCTTAAAACCAAACTTGACCTTGGTATTTTCATCTCCCAAGACCTTGAAGAAAAAGCCGTGGATTAGTTCATGGATGACCATTAGAACAAGGAGGTAGAGTAAGTCAAAGAAATGAAAAACTTCGCTGCCCTTGCCATACATCAGAATAGCAATCCAAGTAAAGAGGGCTAGAAAAGGGAAGATCAGCAATACAGCCGTTATATTCAGAGTCAGATTGACCTTTTTATTATGGATAAAATCAAGTTCTTTCAGTAGTTTCATAATTTCCGCCTTTCATCGGGAAATAAGCTTATTTGAAATATTTTCTTACCATTGGATAATACATAAGATTGATATAGATATGGATCACCACTAGGACGACAAAACCAGAAACGACATTGAGGGGTGTGAAAGTTCCCACTATCCCTAAAATAACATAGAGGGCTGGCAGAAGTCTCTGATTTACATTGAAGAGAATGAGATAGCACTGTTCATAATTGGCTTGCAGCTCTGATTCATCATAAGAGAGCACAAATTCTTTTATTTCCTCAGTAGTCGGAAAGGCTGATAACTTATAGTGCCGCACCTTCTGAACTGTCTTTAAAAAGACAACTTGCAAAATAATATAAAGAAAGGCAATCGCATAATCTATAAAACTCCACTGAAGAGGGCTCTTATGATTAGTGATATTTCCAATAAAAACAACTCCAACTAAAATCGTAAAAAGAACGATAGCACTGCTGATATTAAAGACAATAGTCGCATACTCCAGATTTTTAAAGGTTAAGCGGTACCATTCATAATTCTTATCCTCATCTGCTTCTTTTTCATAAGCTTCATTGTATTTACGAGTCCGATAAATCAAGAAAAAGACCAATGGGATAGAGGATGATAAGACTGGCCCTACCTAGCTGGCGCAGCAGTTGAACAGTAAAAATAGTCGACCAACTGATGTTTTTTAGCAGACCAGTTTCAGAAAACAAAATAGACAGACCACCTATTAAAGCTCCAGCTAGAAATATAAGGACATTATATAAAACTCTTTTCTGTGTAGATATACGTTTTTTGCTCTTTCAGACTTCTTCTCCTTTATTTTTTTACAATAGATGATACAAGAATGCTGAGGCTGAAGGACTGTTTTTAGCTCCTGTTGAAATGAATCTCAATTGGTTCTTCATTCTGCTTCCTCCACCAGCCGAAAAGACATTCTCAACGTTTTTCATTGAAAATATGGGCAATCTTAAGGGCAATCACAATCGATGGGGTATATTCGCCTCTCTCTATAAGGCTGATTGTCTGCCTGGAAACACCGGCCAGCCTAGCCAGTTCTGTCTGGTTGAGACCGTCACGCGCCCTCAACTCCTTGAGTCGATTTCTAAGCTGCATCATAAACTCCTTATTTATTATTCTCCCTTGGATAAAATCATTGTAACAGATTCTTTTTCTTTTTGACAAGTATCTTTGTCAAAAAATAATAATCATTGTCAAAAATCACCATTATCATAGAGAAAAAGAATCCAGCTCAAACTGAATCCTTTTCCTTTATTCATCTACTTTCTGAAAAATACTTCTTTTAAAATAGCAATCCCCTGCTGAATTTCCTCCCTGCTGATAGTCAAAGGCGGCAGGAGACGGATAACATTCTCTCCGGCGGTCAGGATAATCAAGCCTTTCTGACGAGCGGCTTCAACAATCTTTGACAGACTGGCGCTTGTTTCAATCCCGATCATCATGCCCAGGCCTCGAACAGCAGAAATCTTTGGATGATTCTGAAAGCAAGCTGCAGCTGCTCCAATAAGATATCACTCTTAGATCTGACTTCTTCTAGAAAACCCGCTTCTTTCATGATATGCAAGGTCTCCAAGGCGGCTGCCATGGCTAATTTATTGCCACCAAAGGTAGAACCATGACTGCCAGGTCCAAAAGCAGGAGCCAAGCTTGATTTTCCTAATAGAGCGCCAGAGGGTAGGCCATTGGCCAGACCCTTAGCCAGTGTCACAATATCCGGTATAATCCCATAGTGCTCAAAGGAATAAAGCTGACCCGTGCGCCCCATACCTGTCTGGACCTCATCAACAATCAGCAAAATCTCCTCTCGTCGGCAAAAATCAGCCAAGTCTTTGACAAAAGCTGCTTCTGCTGGACGAACTCCTGATTCTCCTTGGACCAATTCCAACATGACAGCTGCCGTATCCTGATTGACCAACTTTTCTACGCTGGCCAAATCATTGTAAACCGCATAGCTGAAATGGGGCACCCCATCACCAAATCCTTCCTTAATCTTATCCTGTCCTGTTGCGGCCATAGCGCCAAAGGTCCGACCGTGAAAGGATTGCTGAAAAGTGATAATGCCTTGCTTGCCAGTAGCTTTGCGGGCTAGCTTAATAGCTGCTTCATTGGCTTCCGCTCCGCTATTGCAGAAAAATGCCAAATAATCATAAGAACCAGCCAGTTCCTGAGCCACCTGCTCTTGCAGAGAGCTAAGATAGAGATTGGGACTGTGCCAGATGCGCCCGGCCTGCTGGATCAAAGCCTGCTGGACCTGCGGTTGAAAGCCAAGATTGGTTACGCCAATCCCCGACGAAAAGTCCAAATAAGCCTTTCCCTCACTGTCAATCAGATAGGAGCCCTCTGCTTTAACAAACTCAATAGGTGCCCTCTTGTAGTTTTCAAATAAATAAGTCATCGTTATCCCTCTGCTATCAAGGTGCCTGTCGAAAGATTATCGCCAATCAGAACCTGCCCGACACCGGAAAGCACAGTCTGAACAGCACTCTCAATCTTAGGGATCATGCCGCCCTTGATGACACCTGTCTGAATCTTCTTGGACACCTGACTGGTCAGAATCTGGGGCAGAACTTTTTTGTCCTCTAGAACCCCTTCTATATCTGTCATCAGGATCAGCTTCTCTGCCTGCAAGCAACTGGCAACTGCCGCAGCTAGATAGTCTGCATTGATATTCAAGAGCTCACCAGCTGCATTTTCTCCTAACGAAGCCAGCACCGGGACCATGTCCGCATCCAGCAGCTGCTCTAGATAAGCAGTTTGAATCGCCTTCACCTGACCGACATAGCCATAGAGGTCTTTATCAATAAAATCTGCCGAAACTGTCTTTCCCAAATGTGAAACCAGCTGAAGGCTTTCAATATCTGAATCGTTCAGTTCTTGTGTTAGCGTCCGGCCGACTTGACCTAGCAAGGCCTGCTCAATGATAGGCAAGTCAGACTTAGCTGTCACCCGTAACCCCTTAACCTTGTGAGTAGGCAGCTGGCGCTCTTTCATAAGTTGATTAATGACCAGACCGCCCCCGTGAACGACCACGATTTTCTTACCAGTTGCTATCCACGCTTGCATTTGCTTGATAAACTTAGTAGACAGCTTTTGCGCAGCAACACCGCCAATTTTTATAACAATCACATCTTTCATTGCATTTCTCCTTAGGTTCTATAGAGGGCATTGATTTTCACATAATCATAGGATAGATCGCAGCCCCAGGCCTGAGCTTCAGCGGCCCCATCGTGTAGGTCAATCGTCAAGGTCAGCAGCTCCCCAGCCATGGCATCACTTGTTTCCTCGGGGTCAAAAGCCACAGGGCTAGAAGCCTGCATAACTGGAATCCCCTCAATCCAAATATCAATATTATCCACCGAGACATCTGCTCCCGCATAGCCGATAGCTGCTAAAATTCGGCCCCAATTGGGATCTTGACCAAAAATAGCTGTTTTGACCAAGCTAGAGCCAACGACACTCTTGGCAATCATACGCCCGCTCTGTTCATCCTTGGCGTGCCGAACATTGACTTCAATCAGCTTGGTCGCTCCCTCGCCATCCTTAGCAATTTTCTTAGCCAAGTCAGCCATAAGATAGCGGAGCATCTTGGAAAACTTTTCAAATTCTTCCGTATCTGGCAGAATTTCTTCATTTTGTCGGCAGCCGTTCGCCATGACTATCACCATGTCATTGGTCGATGTATCTCCATCCACCGTTATTTGGTTGAAAGTCGTCTCCACATGCTGACTGAGAGCCCTTGTAAGGTAACGCTAGAAATATTAGCATCACAAGTGATAAAGGCCAGCATAGTCGCCATATTCGGATGAATCATGCCCGAGCCCTGGCTACTCCCGCCATAGTCACCAGGTCTGAGCCAAACTCTTCTGTGACCACACAGGTCTTGGTACAAGTATCCGTCGTCAAGATAGCCTCAGCAAAATCTTCTGCCTTGCCACTCACTAGAATCTGTGACAGACCATTTTTCAGAGCATCCATTGGAAGCTGCTCGCCGATGACTCCTGTAGAAGCCAGACCTACCAAGTCGGGCTCAATCTTCAGCTTTTGAGCAGTCAATCGCTGCATCTCATAGGCAGCGTCCAGTCCCTGCTGGCCTGTACAGGAATTGGCAACACCAGAATTAACCACTATTGCCTGCAATTTCTGGCTCTTTTGGACCGATGCTTTGGTCACTAGAAGCGGAGCAGCAATAACCTTATTGGTCGTATAGACTCCTGCTACACTGGCCGGTACTTCTGAGACAATCCAGCCAAAATCCAACTTCTTTTTCTTAAAGCCAGCGTGTAAACCGTCAGCCGAAAAGCCTAGCGGACTGGCAATCGTTCCATCAATAATCTTCATATCTAACCCTTTCTCATCTAGACATAGGACGGTTGACTGAGCAGGCCATCTGTTTCAGGAAAACCCAGCATCAAATTCATATTTTGAATTGCCTGACCAGCAGCCCCTTTGATCAGGTTATCCAGCACAGCCACTACAGTTAAAATGTTTGTCACAGGATTATAGTCAAAACCAATATCTGTATAATTAGTACCGACAACCTGATGCAAATTCGGCAGAGCTACTTGGATACGGACAAAAGGCTTGTCCTGATAGCATTCCTGATAAATAGCAGTCAGTTCTTCCTGAGTCAAAGGTTCTTTTAACTTGCTGTAAACTGTTGCTACAATGCCACGATTGAGCGGAATGAGGGAAGTTGAAAACTGAATCTGCTGCAATCTCTTATCAAAACGCTGCAACTGCTGCACAATCTCTGGAATATGCTGATGCTGATTCAGCTTGTAAGTCACATAGTTGTCGTGAACATGGACAAAATGGCTGGATGCAGCTGGATTTTTCCCCGCCCCTGTCAAGCCACTCTTGGCATCGACAATAATGGAGTCCAGCTCAATAGCCTGAGCCTGCATCAAGGGAATCAAGGCCAACTCTGTAGCTGTCGCATAGCAGCCGGGATTGGCAATAAATCGCTTCCCCTCTGACATCTGTAAACTCAGACAGCCCATAAATAAACTCTTTTTGAACATGGTCTTCAGCCGGCTCTTTCTGATACCATTTTTTATAAATATTCCCTGACAAACGATGATCACCAGATAGGTCAATGACTGGAAATCCTGCTTCCACAAAATCTTTTGACAAATCTTTAGCCACTCCGCTTGACGTTGCAAAGAAAACAAGATCTGCTCGTCGCATTATTTCCTGACTGTCGAAAGCTTCTATCTTCAAGTAGCAAATCCCCTTCAAATGAGGATAAAGCTCTGACACTGGAGTCTCCATATCTCGGCTGGCATGAAGGGAAACGACTTCCGCCTGCGGATGCTGCAGTAAAATACGGAGGAGTTCCATACCTGAGTAACCAGTAATTCCTACAATCGAAATACGCATATTTTTAAAACACCTCCGTATAAATATGCGTTTTATTTTACGCGTATATTTTCTCTTTGTCAAGCATTTTCTGTATTTTTATGCAATTTTTTTGGAAATATCATTAATTATGTGAAAGAACATTCATAATTTCTTGACTTAAAGCGGCTTTATTTGCTTCTCATACAGATAAGTAAGTGACCTAAGAGCACAGAAAAAGATCCGCCCAAAGAGCAGACCTTTTCATCTATCTGTTATCTAATATTACAACTTCTCAGCAACTGCTGCTAGCAGGTCTGGAATAGCTGATTGCTTGCTGCCGGCCATAGCCATGTCTGGCTTACCGCCGCCTCGACCATCTACAATCGGTGCCAATTCCTTAATCAGATTACCAGCATGGACGTCCTTGGTCTTGCTGGCTGCAAGGACATTGACCTTGTCACCAATTGCTGCGACCAGTACAAGAACATCTGAATAGTCCTTCTGCTTCCAAGTGTCCGCAAAGGTACGCAGGGCACCCGCATCAGACACAGAGACCTGACTAGCGATAAAGCTATGTCCATTTGCCTCTTGAACATCCTTGAAGACTTTCACCAGAGGCCGCTGCTGCTGCCTTTTCCTTGAGCTCTGCATTCTCTTTTTGAGTTGACGCAGCTGCTCCTGCAGCGCTTCTACCTTGTGAGGCACTTCCTTGATTTGCGGTGCCTTAAGGGTCGCTGCGATAGCTTTGAGCGCCTCTTCTTCCTCACGATAGGCTTCAAAAGCTTCCTTGCTGGTGACCGCCAAGATACGACGAGTTCCGGATCCGATCCCCTCTTCTTTGACAATCTTGAAAATACCGATTTCAGAAGTATTGCCTACGTGGGTTCCTCCGCAAAGCTCAACAGAGTAGTCGCCGATGGTTACGACGCGAACTTCTTTACCATACTTTTCGCCAAAGAGCGCCATGGCACCCATTTCCTTAGCCGTGTCAATATCTGTCTCTACTGTCTCGATGGCAAGAGCTTCCCAAATTTTCTCATTGACTTCTTGCTCGATAGCACGCAGCTCTTCTGCAGTCACTGCTTGGAAATGCGTAAAGTCAAAGCGCAGGAATTCTACTTCGTTCAGAGAACCAGCCTGGGTTGCATGGTTACCAAGAACATTATGCAGGGCTGCATGTAGAGGTGAGTCGCCGTGTGGTTTTTCATGACACGATGGCGACGGCTGTGGTCAATTTCCAGTTTATAGCTTTGACCCAGAGCCAGAGGAGCCAAAACTTCTACAGTATGCAGTGGCTGACCATTTGGTGCCTTTTGCACATCCGTAACTTGCGCTACCAGATTGCCTGCTCACATCAAAGATTTGACCGTGGTCGGCTACCTGACCACCCATTTCTGCGTAGAATGGTGTTTCTGCAAAGATGAGGGCAGCTGTTCCTGTCTCAACGGACTCTACTGATGCATCATCCGCCACGATAGCAAGGAGTTCAGCTGTCAGCTCTTCTTTTTCGTAATTAAAGGCACTTTCTACGGTGATGGCCTGCAAGGTTTCATTTTGCATGCCCATTGAGCCGCCCTTGACGACAGAAGCACGCGCCCGATCCTGCTGCTCTTTCATAGCCGCTTCAAAGCCAGCACGGTCCACAGTCATGCCTGCTTCTTCAGCAATTTCTTCAGTCAACTCCAGTGGGAAACCGTAAGTATCGTAGAGTTTGAAGGCATCTTGACCAGCAATAACAGTTTGTCCCTTAGCTTTCAAATCTGCCACAATTGTTTCTGCAAAGTGTTGACCAGAGTGCAGAGTACGAGCAAAAGATTCTTCCTCACTCTTGATAATCTTTTCGATAAAGTCTTGCTTTTCAAGAACTTCTGGATAGTAGCTTTCCATAATCTTGCCCACAGTTGGTACAAGTTTGTAAAGGAAAGGCTCATTGATCCCCAGCTTTTGACCATGCATTGAAGCACGACGGAGCAGACGACGAAGCACATAGCCACGGCCTTCATTTCCCGGAAGAGCCCCATCCCCAATGGCAAAGGAAAGCGAGCGGATATGGTCTGCGATAACCTTGAAACTCATATTGTCGCCATCTTGGTCATAGACCTTGCCAGACAGCTTCTCTACTTCACGAATAATTGGCATGAAGAGGTCGGTCTCAAAGTTGGTCTTAGCCCCTTGGATAACTGCGACCAAACGCTCCAACCCTGCGCCCGTATCAATGTTCTTATGTGGCAATTCCTTGTACTCGCTACGCGGTACAGCAGGGTCTGCGTTGAATTGTGACAAGACGATATTCCAGATTTCGATATAGCGATCGTTTTCAATATCTTCTTCTAAGAGACGGACTCCGATATTTTCTGGATCAAAAGCCTCACCCCGGTCAAAGAAAATCTCTGTATCCGGCCCAGAAGGTCCTGCACCGATTTCCCAGAAATTATCCTCAATCGGAATCAAATGACTAGGCTCAACTCCCATAGCAATCCAGCGGTTGTAAGAGTCCTTGTCGTCTGGATAGTATGTCATGTAGAGCTTGTCTTTGGGGAAATCAAACCACTCAGGGCTAGTCAAAAGCTCGTAAGCCCACTCAATCGCTTCATCACGGAAATAATCACCGATAGAGAAGTTGCCCAGCATTTCAAACATAGTATGGTGGCGGGCAGTTTTTCCGACATTTTCAATATCATTGGTTCGAATGGCCTTTTGAGCATTGGTAATCCGAGGATTTTCCGGAATGATGGTTCCATCGAAGTATTTCTTGAGGGTTGCTACACCAGAGTTAATCCAGAGCAAGGTTGGATCGTTGACCGGCACCAAGCTGACAGATGGTTCTACTGCATGACCTTTAGTTGCCCAAAAATCCAGCCACATTTGACGAACCTGAGCACTTGACATTTGTTTCATTTCTTTTTCTCCTTAATTTTTTTCTAAAAATAATTGCATTATGACGACGAATTTTCCAGCATTTCAACATAATCAATAGCGACACAGAGGGAAATCACCAAATCTGAATAAGTCTCCTCATAGACACTCACCTGATAAGTAGAGGTTAGATGAAAGAGCTCCTTTGTAATCTCTGCAACGACTTGATTGCTGTCATCCAGCAGACGAAAGTTTAAATCCCAGATATTCCCTTCAACTCGAAGACCCAAATTATCAAATTTATATTTATCACGCAAAAAAAGAGAATTTCTTACGGATATAAAAAGCTATGCCCGCTGCTGAGTTTGATTTCAAACTGGGGCAGGAGGGTTATAAGGGTCTTGGTAATCTGACTGACGATTTGTCCTTGACTATCATAGATAGTCAAGGTCTTAGGAATCTGGAAGAAAGAGCCTTCCACTTGATAATCCACATTTCCTCGATCATCCTTGATATCAAAGCGTTCGCCGCCTAAGCGAAATTTCTGTTTGACAAGATAGGTTTTCATTATATTACCTCCACAGTCAACATAAAAGACAAGTTCCTTGTCCGAAGGGCGAAAAACCGCGGTACCACCTTCATTCAATGAACTTGTCATTCTCATTTCATATTCTATTTTTCAAGATGAGTAGCATGATTCTCCGTCTCAGATGGCTCGCAGCACCGCCAATTCTCTGAACTAAGAACTTGAAAAATCAATTCTCACCAGTCTTATTATACTTGCTTATTGTCTTTTCGTCAACCTTATTCTGCGGCTGAGGATGAAGCTTCTGCTGAACTGCTTTCAGCTGCTGAGCTAGACTCAGATGTCTTTGAGCTGCTAGCAGCACTTGATGAAGAAGTTGACGAACCTGTCGTTTCGATATACTGAGCAAAGACAGATTGGAAAGCACTATCCTTAACCTTGATGTTGGCATCTTTCAGCTCTTTAGCCACAACGCTTTGGATGAAGCTAGTATCTTTTTCTTTTTGTGCAATGATAATCTTTTTCAGCTTGTCTTTGTAGTCTTTCCAGTTAGAAGATTTCTCTGACTTCTTGACCAGCTTAACAATATAGTAGCTTGCTGAGTACTGTGAATCTGGCACAGTCACAAGGTCTGAAACGCCATTTTCTTCCAAAGCAAAAGGCAGCTTTTTGACAGCATCTGGAACATCAGTAGAACCAGAGTCAAACTTGATTTCTCCGCCTTTTTTCCTTAGTGGCAGCATCGGTAGAGTTTTTCCTTAGCGATTTGACTGAAGTCTGCTCCTTCAGCTTTAGCTTTTTCAAGAACTTCCTTACCTTTGTCTTCGCTGTCAACCTTGATGATTTGAGCCGTTACTTCTGGCGTGTAGTTTTTCAAAAGGCAGCCTTGTAGTTTTCGTCAGTCAGCTCTTTTTCAGCAGCCTTCTTAACGGCATGCTCTACCAGCATATTGGTGCGGATTTGCTCCTTGTAGGCATCTTCGGTCAATCCGTTTTGAGCCAAGACTTGGGCAAAAGCTGTACCGTAAGCAGTTTTAGACTTTTCGAAAGCATCTTTAACATCCTTGTCTTTGACGTCTTTGCCGTATTTTTCTTCAAAGATGTCTTTGATAGCCATCTGCAGCAAGACTTGCTGAGCTGCACCATTGTTTTTCACTTGATCATAGAATTCATTGACAGTAATCGTGTTTCCTTTCATGGTCACGATGTCCTTGCCTTCTGAGTTAGAACATGCTGCTAATACAGCGACTGACAAGAGTGTCACAGCTCCTGCAAATATTTTTCTTCATTTTATATTGACTCCTTATTCTTAAAAGTTCACGTTTTCTATTGTAGCACAAATTTGAATTGATATCTTAAATTTTACTAAAAATTTTTGGAAATTAGGGAAAAAAATCAGAGATGTCATTTTTCTAATCATAAGCAGCCCATCTCCCTAACGGTAACAGACTCGCAGTCAAATCTGGATTGTCCAGAGTTGCGTCAAACAGACTGTGCAAACCTCGATAACAGCCTGCTGGCCACGTTTAATGTCCTCAAAAGGCTTGGCAACATCTCCGCCTTGGAAAAACATCATCGATGAGGACCAGGCCACCAGGATTGAGGCGCTTGAGGACTTGGGGCAGAAAAGACCACATACTTGGACTTGGCAGAGTCCATAAAGACAAGGTCGTAAGAATCCTCCAGTGTCTCAAGCAGATCCACCGCATCGCCTTCCAGCAGAGTGATTTGCTGGCGGCTGTCATACTTAGCAAAATTAGCCTTGGCCAGCTCAATCATCTCTGGATTGCGGTCAATAGTTGTAATCTGAGCTTGAGGCATGCTCCTGCCATCAAAAAGGGCCGAAAAATCCAATAGCCGTCCCTGATTTCTAAAATCTTCTCAGGCTGCAGGCTTTCGAGTAGCAGGCGGAAGTAAGCCACTGTCTCATGGGGAATCACGGGCACATTTTCAGCTCTGGCAAAATCCTCCAATTCCTTGAGGCCACCAGTGACCGGCTGGAGATGCTGTCTCATAAAGTCAACGATTTCTTCTTTGACCACTGGCCGGCGCATATTGGGATTAGAGTTTTGATTATAAGTCTCGACCATCTTATGCCAGTCCCAACTTTTCTACCAAGGCTTCGAATTCATCCAGACGACGCTCAAAGACAGCAAAAGCAGCATTTAGGTAGTCTTCTTTTTCCATATCCACACCTGCTTTTTTGATGACATTAAGTGGATAGTCAGAGTTCCCAGCTTTCAGATAGTCCAGATACTTGTCCTTGTCTTCCTGACTGCCATGGACAATCTTTTCAGCCAGGGCAGAAGCCGCTGAAAATCCTGTCGAATATTGGAAAACATAGTAATCATAGTAGAAATGCGGAATCCGAGCCCACTCGTACTGAATCTGTGGATTATCTTCCTTTTTCAAGCCGTAGTATTTCTCGTTTAAGTCTGCATAGAGTTCATTAAGAAACTCGCTGGTCAAAACTTGACCTTCTTGGTCAGCCTTGTGGATCGCATGCTCGAACTCAGCAAACTGGGTTTGACGGAAGACCGTACCTCTAAAGCCATCCAAGAAGTGATTAAGGATAGCAAAGCGGGTAGCATCGTCTTCTACTTCTTCCAAGAGCTTCTCTGTCAGGATGTTTTCATTAGTCGTCGAAGCAACCTCAGCTAGGAAGATAGAATAGTCTCCATAAACATAAGGCTGGGTCTCACGAGTATAGCTGGAGTGCATACTGTGGCCTGTCTCGTGCACTAAGGTAAATAGATTATCCAGCGTGTCCTGCCAGTTGAGCAACATAAAGGCATTGGTATCATAAGAACCGCCTGAGTATGCTCCTGAGCGCTTGCCTTGATTTTCATGGACATCAATCCAGCGCTCTGAAAAAGCTGTCTGCACTCGGCTCAAATAATCCTCACCCAGAATTGCCAGGACTTCCTCAGACTTAGCCAAGGCTTCCTCATAAGTGAACTTGTAGTCTGTCTCTGACAAAGATGTGTACATATCATACATCTTCAAATCAGAAATGCCTAAAATCTTTGCTCGTAAAGCGATATAACGCTGCAAAAGAGGCAAATGCTTATTGACAGCTGAAACTAAGCTATCGTATACACTTTCTGGAATAAAATCAGCTGATAAGGCTGCTTCACGGGCAGATGAAAACTTGCGGACTTTCGCATTGTAGTTGTGAACCTTGACATTGGTCTGCAAAGTCTTAGCATAGGTATGCTGATACTGCTCGTATACGCTGTAGAGAGCCTCGTAAGCTTCCTTGCGGACCTCTCGGTTCTTAGACTCGACCAGGGTGATATAGTTACCGTGGCTGAGCTGAACTTCATTTCCATCTTCGTCATGCACCATCGGAAAGACGATATCTGCATTATCCAAGATAGCAAAGGTTTCGCCCGCTGCACCAAAAATTTCACCAGCACCAGCCAATAGCTCCTCTTCACGCTGTGTCAGGATGTGAGCCTTCTTTTTCAAAAGCTTGTCAAAATAATGCTGATACTGCTGCAAGGCTGGCTGCTCAGCCAGGAAAGCTTGGTACTGCTCTTCTGTAATCGCCATAAATTCTGGCTCATAGAAAGCAAAGCTTTGACCAAAGTCGCTGTAAAGAGTCATGCCTTTAGCCTGATACTCTTGGTACTTAGCCACACGTGTATCCTGGTCATTCTTCATATGAGCATAAGAATAAAGCTTTTCAATACGGCGCATCAAGTCCAACTGGATTTCAGTCGTTGTTAAGAGACTGTCCGCTGAATCCAGCAAATGCCCAGCCAGACTAGCTGCTTTCTTCACTTCTTCTGAAACCTGGGCCAACTCCGCTTCAAAGGCTTCATCTGTTGGGAAAATAGTACTCAAATCCCAAGTATATTTTTCTTCAATTTCATTTCTTTGTTTTGCCATAAAAAAATCCTCCGACTCCCCTATTCTATCACAAAATTCTACTTTTTATAAAACTCAAGTACCAAAATCACATAGTAGCTAGGCAGACAGACTTAATTAATAAAAAAACTCTTTGAACCTAATTCCTGACCAAACAAAAATTAGATTCCAAAGAGTTCATTTTTCCTATCACTAAACGCTTTATCATTTGTCATGTCATTCTCCCTCAACTTCTTTGCGAGTTCACCAGAGATTACATAACCTGTATGTTCTAGCTTCCCATCTGACTCTTCCACCAATGTTGTGGTAATTGTTAATTCCGAGTCATCGTTTATTATAAGCTCAACTATTAAGCCACCCATTGGATTATAGTCTAATTCATTTTTTGTTAATTGAATATTCTTTTATAATCCCTCCTCTGTCAATGCT
>BNJU01000473.1_pt1 | contig 29585 bp, 41 predicted proteins | sample 8539281 | NCBI WGS metagenome assembly BNJU01 (sample SAMD00202456, study PRJDB9452) | human saliva metagenome | isolation source: human saliva | place: Japan
TCAGTTACGTATTGCTAATTACGGTGAGCTATATCAAAGTCAGGACGCATCTGTCCTCCCTGCCCCCGCCCCTCGATTACATCCAGCTTTTGTTTCGCACGCTTCGCCGCTTGTGCAGACCTCTAAGACCGTCCACTGCTTTTTGCCGCGCAGCACCATCTAGAAATCGGTTCTCCGCATCCTTTTTCAAACTCGATTTTTCCTTTTCACGCTCTCTGAATAATTTTCATTTGGGTGTTCATTTCAGAACCCAAACGACAGAGCTGCCAATCTCTTTTCGCGATCTCACGAAAAGGCATCCTCGAACTGCGTGAGACACGGGCTGTTATTGAAAGTCACGTCGCGCATTGGGACGCAGTCCCGCCGACGGCAGGATGTGCTCGCCAAGTACATAGCTCGGCAAAGCAAGCTTCGGGATAAAAATTGACGCAGGTATCCCTCATCACCGATCTGGATATTTCCGACACGCACCCGAATGCCGGCAAGTGCGCGTCTTTCCCCGCAAGAGCACCGTAGAAACCTGTCCGTGCGTACCAGAGCCATGCAAGAACGGTACCGTCAACATCCTTTTAGTTTTTTGAACGCGAGATCCTGTATAGCGTCCCTGCTTTGCCTTCTTTATAGTGATAGTTCGTCCGATACGCCTTGAAAAAGTGGCTCTTGATTCACGATGATGCGGTACTCATCGTGCGGAAAACCATACTTTGCTGCATACGCTGTAATCAAGCCTTTTTGATGAAAAGCTATTCTCATATGCCGCCGGCGCGACAAACGAGATAGCTCCGAATCCGATCCTTGTCGAGAAGATCATCCGCCTCACGCTCCACATCGTAGAGCTCCACCCGAAAAGAAATGCGGAGCATCCTTCTTTTTCACCTCCTCCCTGGAAAAGGAAAATGCCACATCCAGAACCTCGGCGGCGGTGTGCCCCTTCTCATTCACCATCATACAGAAGCGGACAGCATCGCATTCCAGACGGGAGACAATCGATTCCCCCGCCGCCCGTGTCGTAAAGAGGAGCCGCTTGCGGTAGGCAAGTCTCGCGAGGCGGCCAATGCCTCGAAAGCCCTTGTCCTTGTCCGCTTCCTCAGACGAGTTGGCAATATCTCCAACTGTACGGCGGAACTTCGCCGCAGGAACGCCTGCACCGTTGTCCTTCAATGGCTACATAACGCCTGTCGCGGTCAACAAACAAATGCACACTGCCCTGTCTCTGCTCCTCATACAGACCTTCACGCACTGCCTGGTCGATGGCATCACATGCATTCTGAATGTATTCACGATAGATAATGATAGGATCTTTATACATCCCCTGTCGTCAGCGTTTCGAGTATACTCGCGCCAAAGACAGCCCCCGACCTTGCCATCGTCCTCACCCCTTAAATTGCTTGTAAAACCGGCTTTTGGGAATTGAATCTTCAGCAGAGAGCGGAACATTGGGTTCTGGATGAGGTAGTCCCCTGCGCAAGACGCGTGAGCATATTCTTGTAGACAGACGGGAGGCTCTTGTAGTCCTTTGTCTCCGTCTCAATCGTATTCGTCCGCCCATAGCGTGCGTGGAGCAGTTGCCCGTCACACGTGGATGGATATTCGAGCGGAACTGCTCCGCACCAAAGAGGACGACGCCGAGCGAACGCCCGCGCTCCGTAACATCGAGGATTTCGCGCAGGATTGCCGAGGACTTCGGCGTGTCCTTCGAGGCGTATTTGTTCAGTTCATCGATGAAAACCACAATGCGTGTGGGTGGTTTCTGTCCGTCCAGTTCATCATCGTATTCACCGAGCTTCAAATTATAGATGGCACGTATCGCGTCACCAAAAACAAACGCCTGCTTATCCTCCGAAAGTTTGGCGATGTCAATGACATAGACATCGTTTTTCTGTATATGACGAATCTCATCCGTCAGGCGGCACTCCCCCTGCGTGTCGACAACACGGCGAGCAAACATATCGTCATTGCGGATTGCCTTATTGATGATGCGTTTGAATTTACGCCAGCTGAGGACGGAGATTTCATTGGATTTCTTCTTGTCATCCTTTGTGTTTTTTGCGACAGCTCATCGACTTTGTCCCGAAAGGCATCCCATGTGGACAGTCCCGCAAAAGTCCGCATCCGTCGCATCGATGATCTTGTTGATGATGGCATCCATCGTCTGCTGGGGATCGTCGATATCAGAAAAGAGCATTTCGATGCTCTCCTTGTCGTCCGCATACGTGTATTTGAATTTCTGAGAATACCGTCGCGCTCGTATTCCGTCTGCTCCGTTTTTCCCAAGATAGGTGCTCTGCCGCAGCTTCCCCTGCTGCGCATAGGGAATATAGTATTTGACCTGCTCAAACGGCTTTCCTGTAAGCCCCATCGCACGATACTCCGCCATCACACGGGCACGCTCTGCCACAGGGTCATTCTCCTCACTGAAATCATTTTTCCTCGTGAATGGCAAGCAGATCCTTCCCCTTCACATTGAGGATAACGTAAGCGACCGATTCCTCCTCTTCTTTCATATATCGCTCCTGCGCAGCTTTCATAGGAACATGGCGTAGGGATGTCTTTGCCGCAAGCCCCGAAATGCCCGAGATATTGAGATGAGCCCCCTCCGGACCAAGCAGAAATTTGGCGTTCAGTGGAACATTCAGCGAGATTTCCGATGCTGTGTCCGCATACATCTTGACCGCACCACAGACGAGCGGATTCTTCACCTCACCCAGCCCGAGTGCCGTCGTAATCTCCTCCACACTCGCACGGCATACCTTTGCCCCGCTGTGCACAGGTGTATAGATCCCTTGCTGTTGTAGGATACCGCCGCCTCAACGTAGTTCGTGCCGAGCCGCGCCGTACTACCCCTCCACATCGACATCGCCGAAGTCGCTCGAGATAAAACTCGTGAGAAAGCTCTGGGCATCCGTGATATGCGCGATGTTCTGAATAACACCATAGGAAAAACGAGGCCTTCGATGCTGCACTTTCACAATGTCAAACGCATGAAGTTTCATTCTCGCTTGTCCAAAAGGTAAACGTGTCCATCGTCGTGGGGCGTTTCTCCGTTGCAATTACACGCCCAATCAAATTATCTGCCATCATGTCACCTCAAAACATCTGCAAAAAACTCTCATTCGGAATATATCGTGCCTTGACGAACTGCTCCGTCAGGTAAATCGGATAGAGATAATTTGCCCAGCGCAGATCCGAGCCGTAGCAGACTGGATTTCGTTCATTCAGAATCCGCGCGCTCAGATCGTCGATACGCTCCGTGTCCATCCCTTTTTCAACTTCATCACCGACCAGTATCTTCTCCACCTTGACAACACCGTCAAAGATGGAGCGCGTCCGCTCCGCTTCGCGCAGACGGAGATACCATACTGCATAGCGAACTCCGCTCCACTCATACATGGCGGCTGGTGTACGATGATAAAAAGGAAGTTCTGCAATAAAACCCGGATTCGACTTTGCCGTTTTGATCCTTGCAGACCTCGGGATTAAAATTCTTCGACACGCCAAGCACCCACTCATACTGCTCCTGATGCAGCATCTCTGCCGTCACGCCTGCAGCATCCCCACGCTTCAGCCCACGATATTCGAGCGAGCCGTCCTGATGAGATAGTGATCTTGATCGAGCAGGTGCTCCTTCACAAGATTTCGTACCATCTCCTGCTCGAGCCAGATCATACGATCCTGAATCTTTGACGTGCCTCGACTCTCATAAAAATTTCGCCCAATCTGCTTCCATTCGTCACTTGGTTTCGATGTATCATAAAAAAAATGTGCCCGAAATGGATGCCGCGCCGCCGAACCGCCTCAATCTCATTGAGCTTTTGCACTAGTGCACTAGAAAAGCCCGTCCGTCCATCCACATCAGCAAGGTCGGGCAGGGCGAGAACACATTCAAACAGGAAAAACGGTGTTTCTTCATCACGCGATTGCTGCGCTTACAACAACCGACACCGATTTGCCCAGCGAGGACGGATAGACTGAGATGCGCTTATTTTGTGAAAAGGCAATATCATCGACCTTATAAATATGACGCGATCCGTCTAAAAAATAGACAAGACTATCCGCCACATCATACCGTTTGAGCTGCGCACATCGCGCTGAAAGGTCACGATGGCTTTTCGGCGGCTCCGTTTCGCCGGACTTTTCCCATGTCGCACCGTCCCGCCCATAGTCAATCGTCGGGCGTTCCACCCGTATCAAGGCTGTGCCGCTGTCCCGGGAACATCCGCTTTGCTCCCGTCTCCTTGATGAGAACATCTTTGACTCGCATCGAAACAATCTCACCTCGTTTTAAGTACTGCACTGGATTTGATATTCTATGTTTGTGCCTTTTTCCTGCATGATTTTATAAATGGATACATACTTCGATCTATCTCGGTATCCATTCCTTCATTTTTCGGAAAAACTCACACTATATGGAAAAGCAGGGCATTTGGAGAAGTTGGACGAGCAAATTGCCGAGAGGGAGAGTAAGAGAAACACCTTGAAAGGCATGATTCATGTGATATGTGGTATCGACGGGGAGCAGGTTGCGTTTGATGAGGAACTATGGGACGGGGTGCTTGATCACATTGTGGTCAAGGAGAACGGGCAGATGGTTGTTGTTTTCAAGGGCAGGATTGAGATTGGTGTTGGAGCATAAGCCTTGATAAGGCGATGGTGAGGTAATATGGATGATTCCTGTATAGCAAAACCCCTCATGCTGCCGTTTTTTGACTACATGAAGGGGGTGCTCTATCTTATAACTTTTGATTACCGATCGACTTTCTCTCGATGAGCGCGGCAAAAGCTGCGCCCAGAACGGCATACATACCGATCAGTGCAAGGATGAGCAGGGCAAAGATCATGTGCTGGCAGGGCAGCTGCCTCGGTTGCAAAGATGTGCTCCATACGCAGGCGGTCGCCGACGCGGTTCAGTATGGAAGCGTAAATACCGAGCAGTATGGTCAAAAGTGCCAATCCTCTCGCATACGAGACGGGTACGACGTGTTCCGCGCGGAATGACAAAGTGATGCGTGAACCGTTGCCAGAGTGCCGCGCCGTGCAGTCCGATATGCAGTCCGACGAGAATGGGCATCGACCATCCAGCGCCGTGTGCAGCTGATGAAGTGTCAGATTGCGGTGCAGCTCAAGCGGCACAAGCTCGATGAAAAGAAAGTTTGACGCGATCACACCCGTCACAAGGATGGTCGCGACATTCAGTGCGAGTAGGGCATTCAGCATTGCCCCAAGCATGCGTCGCACAGTCCATCGTCCGCGCGTAAGCCCCTTCAGCCAGCTGCGTGCATATCCGAGGTGGGCGAGGATGGCTCACACCATCAAAATGCCGACTAGCTCATGTACAATGCGTGGCAGCTGCGAGAAGGAGAGGAGCGTCAGAACCCCTGTGAGGAGCAGGAGGTTGAGCGTATTTCGTCTGCTCACTGTGTTACACCGATGGGCTTGAAGTAATCCGCGATCTCATCGGCAGATGCTGTCGGTGCGAAGCGTTTCCATCTTTCCATGTTGCTGCGCCTGTGGTGAGTGCGGCAAGTGCTTCGCCGCTACGCCCGATGTCGCTGCCGCCCGAAGTGCAGATGGGAACGAGCGTCTTGCCGGTAAAGTCATAGCTCTCGACAAAAGTATCGACGATGCGCGGTTCCTGCGCCCACCAGATCGGATAAGCGATGATGACCGTATTGTACTGTGCCATATTCTCGATCTTGTTTGCAATCGCGGGCGTGCGGCAGGATTGTTCTGCTCGACCGTCGCGCGTGTCGTCTTGTCGTTGTAGTCGAGGTCATGCGCCGTGTACGGCTCTTTGGGGAACGATCTCACAAGATCCGCGCCGAGTGCCTTTGATGTCGTCTCCGCAAGCTGCTTCGTGTGTCCCTGTGCAGAGAAGTAGACGATCAGCGTCTTGCTGTCCGTCGCTGAAGTTGTCTGCGTCGAGGCGGTCTCCGTCTTTGCGGGGGCTGCCTTCGTATCCTGTGCTGTGTTGCCGCCACACGCGGTCATGAGGAGTGCGGCGACGAACATTGTGAGAACTGTGAAAAGTTTTTTCATGTGAAGCCCTTCCAAATTGATCCATCGATTCCCCATCTTTCGGGGAAAGGAAGAACAAAGTTGCTCGAAATTATTTTATCTTCTTTTCCCAGAAGCGGATGATGTTAAGGAAGCATTGATAAATTCAGCACCTCCATCTTGACACATCTTTTTGCCCGCATTTCGGCGGAAAATCCGGTGCAGTGCCCCATTGTACTTGTCCGCAAGCAGTTTCAGCGGGGTGTTCAGCAACTCGATCTTATGTATGTACATCAATCTTTGCCCGGTATACCGGGCATTTTTCGTCCGGTCTCACGTTCGTATGCATCAAAGTCGATGTTTGCCTCTGTACCTCAGCGAGTGCTTTGCTGTAGTACCAATCCTTGAAATCGAGTTCCTGCATATAGTACAGCAGATTGTCAATCTGATCCTGCACAAACTGCCGTTGCTCGCAGATGAGCTCGTAACGCTTGGCAAGACTCGTGTCGCCCCCTGTGAGTTCGACGTACTTCTTGATTCGCTTAATGGGCATTCCTGTATTCTTGAGACAGTTGAGGAGTCCCAAGAATCGGATGTCGATGTCCTCAAAGACACGGATTCCGTTCTTGCGCGTGATGTTTGGAATCAGCCCCTCTTTATCATAATAGCGAAGCGTTGATGCAGCAACGCCGACGCGTGCCGCTGCTTCCGAAATCGTATAAGACATGGCAGTTCCCCTCACATTCAAAACTTTCAGACTATTCGCCCACCTACAAGTTGCTCTTTTGTTTGTCGGCGGCTCAGAATATCGCCGCGCACCCATTTGACGTTGTCCGCACAGCTCGGTTTCAACTCTGCCATCGTATTGCCGAAACCGCTGCCGCCCGAGGTAGCAAAGACGACAATTGTCTTGCCCGAAAAATCGTAGCTCTCGAGGAAACTGTTGACAATGTGCGGCACAACATACCACCAAATCGGAAGCCAATGAAAATCGTATCGTAGGCGGCGATGTTTGCGTCCGTGTCCGCAAGTGCTGGACGCGACTTTCGGGTCGGCAGCCCTCACGGCTTGAGCGCGAGTTCTTGTCTGACCAGTTGAGGTCAGCATTCGTAGTAGGGCGCAGCGGGCGAATCTCATAGAGATCTGCCCCCGCAGCATCTGCGTGCAGTGTCTTTGCGATACCAGCGGTCACACTGCTTGCCGAAAAATAGGCAACTAACTGCTTGCTCATTGTAACGTCCTCCTGTCGTCTCATTGGACAACAAACCTAAACTATGCTTCATGTTGACAGTAGGCCCTCATGTATGGATATAATATTTTTGATAATCATCGTGTGACGGTAGACAAATCAGAAGAGCACGATGTTTTTCGTTCATCATGGCAGGAGCATACTATGACAAACCATACAGCTACAGTGATGCAACATATTTTAGCAGAATAGGCATCAGCCGTATTTCTGTTAACAAATTCGTTTTTCAATGGAGGTATCGGTAATGTCGGATAGCAGTAAACATACGGCAGTGAAGATTACTCAGACGGCAGGCAGACAACAGTTGGGGACTTTTGCCCCCGACTTTGCCCGCTATAATGACGACATTCTTTTTGGCGAGGTGTGGTCAGTTGACGATGTGCTCCCCCTTCGTGAGCGCAGCATTGTCACCGTTTCGGCGCTTGTGGCGAGTGGCATCACGGACAGTTCGCTCCAATATCATATTGCGTCGGCGAAGAAAAATGGTGTCACCCGCGCGGAAATGGCGGAGGTCATTACGCAGCTCGGCTTTTATGCCGGGTGGCCGAAGGCATGGGCGGCATTCCGTATAGCGAAAGGCGTTTATAACGATGACACAGCAGAAGATACGCTAGGCAAAGAAGCTGGAAACGTGGATCTAGAAACGATTCTCAGCACCAGTCTGTTTCCCGTGGGCAGAGAAAACGTCAACTATGCACAGTATTTTGACGGTAAGAGCTATCTTCACATGATTTCGCTTGACCAAGTTGTCATGGGAAATGTAACTTTTGAACAAGGATGCCGCAACCATTGGCATATTCATCACGCAGATCAGGGCGGCGGTCAGTTGCTTCTCATTACGGCGGGACGCGGTTATTACCAGGAATGGGGAAGCCTGCCCAAGAACTGCATCCCGGGGATGTGGTATTCCCGCCAATGTGAAACATTGGCATGGAGCCGCGAAGAACTCGGCTTTCCAGCATATTGCTGTGAAGTGCCAGGAGAAAATAGTTCAAATGAGTGGTGCGAACCGGTGAATGAGGAGGATTACAACCGTTTGGCGTAACGGAAGTAAAAGGGTAAACGCACAAACACACCTACAACAGAGCTCCATTCGCCTACCTAGTGTTTGGAATCTCTTTTCTTTGCAAAGAATCATTAGCCATCTTGAACTATCCTATGTTATAATTTTTTTATATTTGAAACGTAGGAGGGAAGACCGTTGTTTGCAAAGACTTATGGTGCGACGACCCTCGGGATTGACGGACGGATTATCGACGTTGAGGTGGATGTGTCACCGGGCCTGCCGGGCTTTGAACTGGTGGGGCTTCCCGATACGTCGGTGAAGGAATTAAGGAATCGCTGATAAAATGAAGTCTGTCAGATTGGTGCAGATTTTTTGTCCTGCCAAGGAGACAAACCGGACGCATAGCAAACTATGTGGAGGATTTGTCGACACAGGCAGGGCGAAAACAGATGCATCAAGATGGCAGTACTGAATTTATCAGTGCTTCCTTAACGATGCTTGTAAGAGTGTAATGATAGAGACCGAAGGAGCTGGTTTGTTTGATTTTGGATAGACTAAAAGATTTTTTTGATTTGCATGGTGACACGGCATCGGTACAGGAAATTACAGATCGAATTAACGCCGGCGTGCGATTCAGGGGAACGAATCTCAGTGTCCTGATACTGGCGATCTTTATCGCCTCCATCGGGCTCAATATGAACAGCACGGCGGTCATCATCGGCGCGATGCTGATTTCTCCGCTGATGGGGCGATCCTTGGGATTGGCTATGGGCTTGCCCGTTATGACAGCGCGCATATACGTTCCGGTGCAGGTAATCTATTCGCCAAGTGCTTATTTCAGTTACCGCATCGACGCTTTATTTTTGCCTCACGCCGATCGATACCCCCACTTCGGCGCTGCTTGCACGGACATCGCCGACCATCTGGGATGTTTTAATCGCTGTCTTTGGCGGGCTGGCAGGCATCATCGGGATAACACGCAAGGAGGGCGGAAATGTTATCCGGGGTTGCGATTGCAACGGCTCTGATGCCTCCGCTCTGCACCGCAGGATATGGGATTGCTACGGGAGTAGCGGCGTACGCTGTTGGGGCACTCTATCTGTTCTTCATCAATAGCTTCTTTATCTGTCTGACGGCGTTCATCGTCCTGAAAATCATTGACATTCCTCCAAGATAGAGCACAACTCGTGGAATTTTTCAAGACAGAAACGCTACCTGATGGCCTTTGCAGTGCTTGTCACGCTGCCCAGCTGTTTCTTTGCGTATCAAAGCGTGCAGGAAAAATCTGGAGAACGAGCAGGCGAAGATTTATATCGAGGAGAATTTCAAAGCACCACTCGTCTGGCAATCTCCTATACTTTGATAACGAGAAGAAAACGCTGACGGTTTTTACAATCGCTAGAATATCGGAGGATGATTTTGTGGAATTGACGGAGAGATTGCATCAAAAGAAACAGCTCAAACCGTTTCACCTAGAAATCTTTTCTTCGGACGACAGTGAAGAAATGGAGGCGATGATCGATCAGAGGCTCAGTGAGACAGGAAAAAGTTATTCCCTCTGTGCAGGAACAGCAGACCGTGACCGCACTCAAGTCTGCCCGCGAGGAAAGCGAGAAGAAGGGGGCCTACATACTGGACTGGAACCGCGAGGCACGCATCGTATTTCCGCAAATCTCCCGCATCGCCGTCGGGAGTGTGCAAGCCCTGCTCCGGCGGCAGATAAATCGGCTGCTCTGAGTGAAACGCAAATTGCGTTCATATATCTGCAATCGGATATGGACGAAGCGTCGCGTGCTCGCTTGACCGAATGGATTTCGGACAAAGCAAAGAACCGTGTAGAGGTGCACTTCCTTCCTGAAGTCTCGGCAACAAATGAAAACAAAGGAGGAACTGTATCTGAGGACGGAGTCCACATATCGTGAAAAACATGAGACTACATAATCATTCGGATCGTGTAATTCTGTGCGTTTTTCATTGAGGCTCTTCATGGAGAAGGAGTCCATCTTTTTCCAGATAAGCTCCAAAGTTTATAACACACGAGAGATTCCATTCGCCTTACCTAGCGTTTGGAATCTCTCTTTCTTTTGCAAAGAATCATTAGCCATCTTGCCCTATCCTGTGTTATAATTTTTCTTATATTTGAAACGTAGGAGGGAAGACCGTTGTTTGCAAAGACCTATGGTGCGACGACCCTCAGGATAGATGGACGGATTATCGACGTTGAGGTGGATGTCGCCCGGCTGCCAGGCTTTGAATTAGTGGGGCTTCCCGATGCGTCGGTGAGGGAGTCGAAGGAGCGGGTACGGACGGCGATTCGCACCTCGGCATTCAGCTGCGGCAGGAACGTGTGACAGTGAATCTTGCGCCCGCCGATGTGCGAAAGGACAGTTCGGGGCTTGATCTGCCGATTGCCGTTGGTATGCCTCCCTACGGCATGGTTCCGGAGGCAGCGGTGCAGAGTTCACTCTTTTCGGCGGAACTTTTCTCGATGAAACTGCCGTCCGATCAGCGGGATTCTCCCAATGGCGATTACGGCACGGAGCACAGGCTGACGGAGTTCTACGTTGCACCGTCCCAATGCAGATGAGGCACTCCTGATTGACGGGCTGAAGGTCTATGCGGTCGAGAATCTGGCGCAGCTTGTGCGTCATCTAACGGGTACGGAAACGCTCACACCCGCCGTGCCAAAACCAATCGAATCCACAAGAGACAATGCCTTTTCCGATGACTTTGCCGATGTGCAGGGGCAGTATCAGGCGAAGCGTGCGCTTGAGATTGCAGCGGCGGGTGGGCATAATGTCCTGATGGTCGGTGTGCCCGGTTCGGGCAAGACGATGCTGGCGCGTCGAATGCGTTCGATTCTGCCGGAGCTGACGAAGGAAGAGGCCATCGAGATAACGAGATTTACAGCATTGCCGGACTCCTTGGTAAGGATACGGGTCTGGTGAAACAGCGTCCGTTCCGCAGTCCGCATCATACATCCTCGATGGTGGCGATGATCGGCGGCGGGAGTATCCCACGTCCCGGTGAGGTGACGCTTGCGCATCATGGCGTGCTCTTTCTTGACGAGCTGCCGGAATTCAGCAAGAAGACGCTTGAAGTACTGCGCGAGCCGCTGGAAGATCGGCATATCACAGTATCACGGGCGAATGCAACGCTGACCTTTCCCTCCAGCATCATTTTGGTAGCGGCTATGAATCCATGTCCCTGCGGCTATTATGGCGATGAGACAGGCGGACATTCCTGCGAATGCACGCCAAACGAGATTCGCCGCTATACGCGAAAGATTTCAGGTCCACTCTCGACCGCATCGATATTCATGTCCGCATTCCGCGCGTCGAGTATCAGGGAGCTTGTGTCAAAGAAAAAGGCAGAGTCGTCAGCGGTCATACGTCAGCGCACAGAAAAGGCGCGTGAAATCGAGAGCAGACGGTTGGCACGCTTTCGGTATCTTCTGCAATGCACAGATGAACCATGCGATGCTGCAGGAACTTTGTCCGCTTTGGCGAAGAGCCGCGCAGGATGCTTGAGATGGCGTTTTCAAAGCTCCATCTTTCCGCGCGTTCTTACGATCGTATCATCAAGGTTTCGCAGACGATTGCAGACCTTGCGGGCGCAAAGGAGATTTCGGCGGAGCATATTGCGGAAGCCGTACAGCTGCGCAGCGATATCGGCCTTAATGTGGAGTGAATTTTGGAGAAAATCGCAGAAGTTTTTGTCAATATCCCTGTCAAGAGTATCGCGAAGGCTTATAGCTATCGCATACCGGCAGGGCTTTCTTTTTGTGGATGTTGGCTGGCGTGTGCTCGTTCCCTTTGGCGGACGAAAGGTTGAAGGCTTTGTCGTCGCTGTGCAAAAAGGCGGTGCAGACGGCGGAAAAGACAGACGTCCAGTTGAAAGATATCGAGCGAGCTGTCGATGAGGAAGCTTGGTTCACACCGGATATGCTCAAACTTGCCAAGTGGCTTTCGGACTTCTATCTCTGCTCCTTTGCTGAAATGATGCGTCTTTTTATGCCGGGAAAAAGCGGGCTGAAGATTGCCGTACATTACGCGGCGTTAAAAGAGAAAGAGGAAAATGCGGCCATCCTTGCCATGCGGGACTGCCGAGCGGTATATCAGCTGCTCGTAAGGAAAGGGGCTTTGAAAAGCCATGCACTGAAAAAGACTCTGCCTGCGGTCGATGTGGATGCAGCGCTTGAAAAACTCATCCGTTATAAACTCGTCCGTAGGGAATACGAAGCATCGAAGCGCGAGACGGCAAAGTATGAGACTTACGTCGTGCGTAAAAAAGAAATCACAGAAGCGATAAAAGCGGATTTTAAGCGAAAGCGTGCACAGAAAAAGCTCCTCTGCTATATGGAAGGGCGCGAAGAAGCTTCGATAAAGGATCTGAAAGAGGCAGGCTTTAGCCGTCCTGTGATTCGTCAGGTGGCAGATGCCGGTATTCTTCAAATGGAAGCGCGGCGCATACTTCGTGACAGTTACCGCAAAGCTGCCGGACGCAGCACAAAGAGGCTCGTCTTGACTGAGGCGCAGAAGCGGGCGATAACGGCGATGGAAGCGTCGCTCGCCGCGCATAGCTATGCGGGCTTTCTCTAAAGGGCGTTACGGGCAGCGGCAAGACGCAGGTGTATATTGAGATGGCACGGCGTGCGCCAAGCGGGACGAAAGGTCATGGTACTCGTGCCTGAAATTGCGCTTACAGGACAGGTTGTTCTAGCCTTTAAGGCGTACTTTTCCGAAGATATCGTCGTCTTTCACAGCAATCTATCTCTCGCTGAGCGAAACGATGCGGTGCTGCGCGTGCGATGTGGTGAAGCGGGCATCATCATCGGGGCGCGTTCTGCGCTCTTTACGCCTGCCGATGTCATTGGGCTCATCATCCTCGATGAGGAACAAGATATGAGCTATAAGCAGGATGCATCGCCGCGTTACCATGCGCGTATTGTAGCGGAAAAAGATGGCTAAGATGCATGGGGCAATCCTTCTTTTAGGAAGTGCGACGCCCTCTATGGAAAGCTATGCGAGGACAAAGTCCGGGAAGCTCACACTTCTTACCATGCCGAAACGCATCGGCAATATGCCGCTTCCTTCTGTGCAGTGTGTTGACATGCGCGAAGAACTGCGCCTTGGCAATCGCCATATTCTTTCGCGTGCACTTCAGGCGCTTATCGAGAAGACAACAGCACAGGGACGGCAAGTGATCATCATGTTGAACCGCCGCGGCTTTTCGACCTTTGTCATGTGCCGTTCCTGCGGTAAAGTCATCTGTTGTAAAGATTGCGGCTTACCGCTCGTCTACCATCGGAACGGCATGCTTCTATGCCATCACTGCGATCTTCATTTTGCCGTTCCCAACGTTTGCCCAAAATGCGGCAGCCGCTACATTAAATACTTCGGTTCCGGCACGGAAAAACTTGAAGAGGAGTTAAAGACACTCGTTCCGAAGGCGCGTGTCATCCGCATGGATCGCGATACAACGACGACAAAGTTTGCACATCAGGAGATTTTAGAGGTATTTCGCCGCCATGCATACGATATCCTCCTGGGCACACAGATGGTGGCAAAAGGGCACGATATCCCAAACGTTACAGCAGTTGGCGTCATCAGTGCGGACGCAAGCCTTGGCATGCCCGACTTTCGCGCGGCGGAGCGCTGCTTCACGCTCATCACGCAGACCGCAGGGCGCGCAGGGCGCTATGGTACAAGAGGAAAAGTCATCATTCAGACATACAACCCGGCGCATTACGCAGTGACAAAGGGAATCGCGCAGGATTATGAAGGGTTCTTTCAAAAGGAAATCAAACTTCGAAAGGAGCTGTTCTACCCACCGTTTTCAAGGCTCATCAAACTCCTCTATCAGTACAGACGAAGCGCGGGCGAAGGAAAATGCACAAAAGCTTATCCGGGTTTTCCGCACACGTTTTTCCAAAGGGGCGCGAAGAAGGTGAAGAAATCATCGGTCCAGCGCCCGCCCTCATTGCAAAACTCCGCGATATCTACCGTTTTGTTGTACTGATCAAGACGGCGCATATCGAAGCGGTGCAATCGCTCCTTCGGGAACAAAATCTGCATCTGGATACCCAAGTGACAATCGATATTGACCCGGTCAGAAATATTATAATTTGGCGTTTCTATCGTGAAAGATATCTTTCTTTTCCTCTGCATAACATGGCTTTTTCGGAATCTACGTAACATGTTACGGACATGCGTGCCCCACGCAAACGCCTCGTTACGCAAGCGGTCGTGCACTTGTACGCTGAACTACCGGTGGACTTCTTAAACGCGCTGCGCTTGGACGAAAGAGGTCCGCCGGGGCGTACCGTGCACTTTCCCCGCTTGCTTCACTAAGGTTTGCTTAGGCGCATCGCATTCTTCCGTAACATTTACGGTAGAGCTTTTTCTTGCCGTGCGGCAGATTTTTCGGTATAATACTTACATAAGATTTTTATTAAAAATAGGATATGTGGGTGCATAAAAGTACAGAAATGAAAAGGGGCGAGGCTATGCGGCGTTATTGGGTACAGCTTCTATCATCCCTCCTTATCATCATCGTCGTCCTTGTCGGTGTGCTCTATCTCGCAGATGCCGCAAAGGATAAGCGGGCGCATCCTGCAAAAGATGAGCTCACGGTCTATACAACCCTTCCTTCAGACATGACAGAAGTGCTTTTCAGCGACGTATGAACAAGTCTCTGGCGTGCGCGTGCAGTTCAAACGAATGGATGGCGATGAATTGCTTACAGCGCTGAGGACAGAGTCAAAGGGAAACGACGGCGTTCCATTGGTTCTTGCCGACAGTCAGCTGCTTGAAAGGGCGGCGGCAGAAGGGGAACTCGTCCCCTATATCTCAGAAACCAATGACATGGTGAAGGATAACCTGCGCCAAAAGGATGGATTTTTGGACAGGTGTTTGGTATGATCCGATGGTCTTTGTGGTGAATCGCGATTATATGAAGTCGCTTCGCCATGTACCTGATACTTGGCAGGAACTTGCAGAGACGGATGCACGCATCGGTGTTACAGATTTCATGGCAGCAGATGCGGCGGCAAATCTTCTCTACAGCCAGACGGCACAGTTTGGTGACCAGCAGACACTGGCTATTTGGCAGAAAATCCATCCGCATGTCGTACAGTACGCGAGGTATCTTTCAAACCCCGTTCGCCAGACGGGAATGGGGGATGCTGACATTGGCGTTTCGGTCGAGAGTGAAGCCCTTCGCTATATTCACGAAGGTTATCCACTGAAACTTGTCTATCCTGCCGATGGCACGGCGGTGATCGTGACGGGGACAGGACTTGCAGTCGGCGGCGCAAAAAAAGATGTTGAAAAAGCGCAGGCCTTTGCCGATTGGCTCCTTTCAGATAACGCACAACTCGCTCTTCAAAGCCACGAATATTTCTTCCTGCCGACGAATCCGAATACGATTATGCACAAGATATTTCCCGGAAGAAATGTCGTATTCTTTACCAAGTCTGCGAACTTTACACCAGAGCAGCGGAAGGCGCTGCTGGATCGATGGGTGAGAAAAGTAAGATTCCAAGATAAAAGCTCTTTTTGATTTCTGCGGAGGAAGTCAAAAAGAGCTTTTATTCTTTCGGTCAGTTCTCTTGTGCAAGTATCGGTTTTAGGTCAGTGTCACCTTCTGTGATGTAGATGGTCTTCTGGTTGGTGAAGATGACAAATCCAGGTTTTGCGCCAGAGGGTTTCTTTATATAACGCACCTCGACGTAATCGACAGGGACGTTAGATGAGCCCGCTGCCTTGCTGAAGTGAACAGCGAGGCTGGCCGCAAGGCGAATGTTTTCCTCTGTGAGCGGGGCGCCGCCGTTTTGCAGGAGAACGTGAGAGCCTGGTGTATCTTTTGTGTGAAACCAGGTATCGTTAAATCTTGCGGTTTTTGTCGTCAATCTGTCATTTTGGAGGTTGTTCTTGCCGATGAAGATATTAGTGCCGTCGGGCGTGAGAAAATGGAAGGGACGCGCAGGCTTGTCATTGTTCTTTCGCTTCGGCTTTTCGTGGAGATAGCCAGCAGTGATCAGCTCATTGTGAATCTCATTAATTTCAGCAAGACTTTCGGATGCGATGAGTGAGGCATCGACACTCTCGAGATAATCAATCGATTCCTGACATTCCCGCTTCTGTATCTGAAGAAGTTCTTGTGCGCGCTTTAGCTTATCGTATTTCTTGTAATATGCCCTGCATATTTTCAATTAATGTGTGGCGCTGGTCGAGGTCGATCGTAATCTCTTTCCCTGTCTCACTGTAGATGTTCGAAACGGTGATTTTCGCGTTCTCGCGATCCTTATACGCGTATTGATAGGTCTGGAGATTATCGCCCTTTATCTTATACTCATCCGCATTTTTCGGCAGCGAGAATTTCCTCTTCGAGCTTTGCAAGTTTTCCCTTCGCCCGTTTGAGCTCTGTTTTTGACAAAGCGTTTGAAACGTTCCTTGTCGGGAATGATATGGAGCCCATTAAAGCGTCTCGCCTTTTTCCAGCATCTTGCTGATGGTCGGAAAGGTCAGCACCATCGCATCCGGCAGGTAGTGGAGTGGATAGGACGCCATGGCAAGGACTTTCTTTGCGTCATTTATGAGAAGAACAGGCTGTATTTCGTCTCTGCAGGCGTCACGGATTTCCAATAGCGCATGCTCAATGGAAGAAAAGTCAACCGCTTCGAGCGTCTCAATGCGCGTTGATGGAGCAAAGTCCTGCGGAAAAGCAGACCTCCTTTGCGGTAATCGGTCCGAAGCCAAGGCAGACCGCAAGGAGCGCCTTGTCGAGACGTGCTTCACCGTCCGTTTTCAAATGCGAGATGACAGCAGCTATATCCGTTGTGAAAAAGATTGATTTTGTCCTGCGGTGGCGGTGGCTCGTAGCTGACACCAGGCAGGACAGTCCGAACACGGCTGTTTGCTTCCCCAATTTTTCGCATGGCGTCGATAATCTTGCCGTCTTCCATGAGGATGATGTTGCTGTATTTTTCCCATGAGTTCAAGAGCGAGCGTCTTTGAGACAATGCGCCCGCCTTCACTTAGGCAGTCGATATCGAGAAAGAACAGGCGGTCAAGTCCCGCCTGCCGCAGTGCGCCAATCCGCCCGCCTTCGATATGCTTTCGGAGCACCATACAAAAAACAGGGGGCGTCGGGAGGTTTTCTAGATTTTTTTCGATGAGATATGCTGCGGAATTTTGCGAGTTAATGGAGATGTGGAGACGGTGGTATTCACCTGGCTGGCGTACACCGAGAATGACTGTGTGCTTGTTTGGCTGAGAAATCTTGTCGATACGCCCGCCAACGATGGCACCGGAAAGCTCACGAACAAGCGGTGCCATAGAGAAGCCTTCAAGACCCATAATAGTTCCTTTCGCTAAAAAAATACTTTTGGTCGGAATTATAGCATTCTCAGAAAAAGACGGTCAAATATTAAAGACCCGCTCAATCCATGAACGCTGGAAAGAACTAGATATTATTAATGATAACTGACAGATTCAATAGGGCATTTAAAAAAACTTAATATTAGAGTATCTTTCTTGCAGGAATCTGAAAAAGGAGAAAGAATATTATATTTTGATAAGTGATGTTTTGGGGAGGAGCAGCTATGAAGATATTTTGTACAGAATGTGGTGCAGAATTAGAGCCAGATGCTCAGTCTTGTCCACATTGTGGAACGCATGTGGAGATGCCAAGGCAAAATGAATTAGGTAAGTCGCCGCGAAAAGGTATGTCTTTGGTACTGAAAAATTGCTGTGGGATACTGATCATCTGTATTTTTATGCGTGGGAGGACTGATTTTGGCTAATCGGTCGTCGCTTTTATCTCCATCCGCAGAAAATGCAGGTAAAGGCGACCGATATGATGGAAGATTACATGCATGATCAAGATGCGGCAGAGCAGAAATACAAGGGAAAGAAAATTATCATTCATGGGAAAGTGGCTGAGAAAATACAATTCAATAACAGCACGGACTATGGCATTCTTTTAGCAAGCAAGGATGCCAATGGGACATAAATATGGAATTATAGTTGGCGTGGATGCCAAGGACATCAGTATGATAAATCAAGTAAAAAAACAGGCGATTTTCATATCGGCTCAGGGATATGTGAGGTATCGTAAAACAGGATGATCCAAAAAGTTATTTCAGTACAGGTCTATGCGAAAAAATTAAAAATTAATTGATAACAAAAAAATATGGAGGAAATTATGGCAAAATTTTGCAGACATTGCGGAAGTGCGGTGCAAGAAGGAACTAAATTTTGTCCCGAGTGCGGGAAGAGCATGATAGAAGGGAATGCTACAAGCGGAGCAAATTCGAAATCTAACGTAGTTGGTATCGTGATCATCGTGCTTCTTATTGCACTTTTAGGCGTGGGGATTGGTTACTATGTTTACTCTACTAGACAGGCAGAAATACCACTATCTTCCTCAACTCCAAAAGAAACGACGTCTACTCCTGCTCCAGCTACACCTGATAATGCAGCACCAGCTGCAACACCAGCATCGGATCCAGCACCAAATACAGCAGAATGGAATGATCTAGTAAGAGAAAAGAACGCCATTGATGTAGCTATCGGATCAATGGCTAATCGTGCCAATAGTTACTTGAGCAATCATACGAATTTTAGTACAGCAGGCAACCTGAAAGATGAGGCAAGAGCATTGGTTGCGCGCGCAAACCAAGCACAACAGCGTGCAAATGCTCTTTCTGGTGTAGACGCAAGTAAACGCAGTGCTTTGGCACGTTTGTTTACACTTGAGGCAGAGCGTGCACAAGGAATTTATAAGGGCATGATAGACAGTTCAAACGGCGGCGATTACAGTCTGGGGTTTAAGGATGGAACACGTGCATCGTATGCTTTTGACGATGCTAATTCAAAATTTAATGCGGCATACAGATGAGAATAAAAAAAGAAAAATAGGGTACAGTGTTTTGTTGTTCCTGCTCTGCTTGCTTGTCGCCTTTTGCACCGTATTATCTTTATCGCGGCATAATAGCAGCAACGTGCTGCAAGAGTCAGTGCATTCTGTCACTCAGGAAACTGCAGAAGGGCAAGCAGATGGGGCGTCAAAGAATGAATCCATTGCGGCTCATAGCGTACTTGTGCAAGATATTTTGACATTGGCGAAGCTGGATGGAGCTGTTCACGGTATTTTTCTCGCTTATCCAGACGAATCCGATACACCCATTCTACAAGATGATAAGAAAATGCGTTCTGCGAGCATGATTAAGGTGTTCATCTTGGCAGATGCTATGGAGCAGGTAAAAGCAGGACAATTATCCTTGTCCGATAAAATAGTGCTTCGCCATGAGGATAAAGTGGGGGGATCTGGTATCTTGTCGGGATATCCAGACGGCACCTCCCTCTCTTTGGAAAAACTTTTGACGCTGATGATTACGGAGAGTGACAATACCGCAACGAATTTGGTGATTCAGCAGCTTGGCATGGATAGTATCAATCAATACATGCAGGCGCATGGATATGTCAATTCCAGTTTGCAGCGAAAAATGATGGATGCAGATGCTGTACGTGCGGGGCGGGAAAACTATACGTCTGCAAAAGATTTGGGTATATTCTTTTCTCGTCTTTATCATTCTTCTTGCGTGGGAGGATCACAAGATGAGAAGATGAGAGAAATACTTTTTGGACAGACGGATACGGAATGTTTTCCACAAGCGTTGCCAAATGTAAAGATTGCGCATAAGACAGGTGAGCTAGATCATCTATATAGCGATGGTGGTATTATCTATGGAGCGGCTGGAGAGGATATGGTCTTGGTGGTCTTGAGTGACGGTTATGAGAATAGAGCCAAGACTATTGAGATGATGCGTAAGATTGCACGACGTGCATTTCATAGATAAATTAGCGTCAGTATGGTATGGCAGCAAACTTGTGTGTTTTTCTTGACAGACAGTGGGGATATCTGATATACTATTTCTTGTCAATTTACACCAAGAGATGTGCCGAAGTGGCGGAATTGGCAGACGCAGTGGACTCAAAATCCACCGCTGGCGACAGCGTGCCGGTTCAAGTCCGGCCTTCGGCACCATGAGAAAACAAAGCTCCGCTATTTTTGTAGCAGAGCTTTTTTGTATGGTCAATCAATGTCATCGATGAATCTTGCAGCGAGAAGTCTTCGCTCCTGTTCACGATGATTCTTTTTTATCCATCGCGCGAGAAAAATATTTGGGATAGCGACACCAATGGCGATAGCTGACGATAATTGTGGCACCTTCGATGCCGCTTCTAGCCCCTTAGGAAGAGTACCGTATCGACACTGTTAATGTTCAGCATCGTGAAGAAGAAACGGTATAGGAGAATGCCGGGGACGAGCGGAATGGCAGACGGTATCGTGAGGACGACGTTTGGCACATGGAACCAATGAATGGCACGCAGGGCGAGAATGCCAATGACGGCAGCACCGACAAAGGAGCCTGTAGCCTGAGATAATCCAAACTCAAACATACAGATGTTTCGAAGGAAAATGGTAATCATACCGCCGATCATGATGACGACGATGACGCGGCGCGGAACGTTAAAGAGCATGCCGAAACCGCCGGCGGAGATGGCCGCTGCCAGCGGATGGTAGAGGTAGATATCGCCGGGGCTGAGGTTGATATTTGTAAAGTCGTGGAATTCGCCAAGATAGAGGGCGATTGCCGTGCCAAACGCCATGCTGCCGACGATGAGAATCGTATCGAAGTAGCGTGATGCCCGTCGTAATGTAGTTGTTGAGAAAATCATTTGCTGCGTTAATGATGGGGACGCCTGGAATCATGAAGAGCGCGCAGGCGACGATGGGGTGCATCGGTGTCGTTGAAAGATGCGTATATTGCGAAAGGCAAGCGATGAGTGTCGCAGCAAAGGCGCCTATGCCGATGCTGGCATAAGGGTTGAATCCATTATCGTCGCAAAAAGGTTCTTGTCTTAAAAGCCAAGGAATGCACAGAGAGCCGTGATGAAGAACGCCGCGAGGTCGCAGCCAAATAGGGCGCACGAGCCGCCACAGGCAAAACTTGAACCGATGGCTGTGAGCGTCGGACTGTAGCATCGCTTCCGCGCGATGAGTTTGTCGAGTTCTGCTTCGAAACGCTCGAGGCTGTAGCTGTCACGAAGTGCGCCCCATATCATGCGGCTCATGTGTGCGACCATTGCCATATTCGCTGTGTGCTTGCGGCATTTATGGATTTCGGCGTAGGTGCGTTCTTGATCTTTCACGTTCAGCATGATGGTCGTGAACATGATATGACAGTCAAGGTTTTTCTTTGGGAATGCCCATGAGGCCGCGACACGCACCATGTAGCGCATGATGCGGTCAGAATCTGCACCGTTTTCCATCAGGATACCGCCTACCTTTAAGATCAGCTGCATCTTGAAGGTGACTTGGGAAAAAGTATGTGTTAAGACGTGTTCAAGTGAGACATTGGTTTCTTGTGTCATAAGAAGTCTCCTTTCGGGAAAGAACCCTTGTTTAGTATATGCCAAGAAACAAGCAGGCGCAAGATTGAAAAGAAACACGTTTTCTAAAAAACTTTCTTTGCTGTAATCCTTGACAGAATAAGGGATCATTTCTATAATAGGTACATCAAATTCTAAAGGCGAAGATGAAGATAAGATTATTCAAGAACACCTTCAGAGAGGAATGCAGTTGCTGTGAGCGTTCCAGGCAGTGTGGATGATTACGACTTCGGAGCTGCGCAGCAGAACATGTGTATAAGCAGTATGCTGCGACGGAGACCTCCGTTATGGGTGCTGAGTGGCCGTAATGGCAATCAGGGTGGAACCGCGAAGCTATGCCTCGTCCCTATATGGGACGAGGTTTTCTTTTATCCTTGTTCATCCTTGCGGCTCGTAGAAATTTTTCTTATGTATGAATAAGGAGGAATATATTCTGATGATTAAAATCACGATGAAAGATGATTCTGTGCGCGAAGTTGAAAAGGGGACGCGCTGCAGTGAACTGGTAAAACAGATTTCTAACAGCCTTGCCAAGAGAGCTCTCTCTGTAAAGGTAAACGGAAAAGTACACGGCTTAACATTTCCGCTGAACGAAGATGCATCTGTTGAGTTTTTAACGTTCGATGATGACGAAGGACGCCGTACACTTCGCCATACGGCTTCGCATATTCTTGCACAGGCAATAAAAGCGTCTCTATAAGGACCAGCATGTCCAGCTCGCCATTGGCCCTGCGATTGAAAATGGCTTCTACTATGATATCGACATGGACCGTCAGCTTACAGAGGCAGATCTTGCCGATATTGAAAAGGAAATGAAGAAAATCGTTAAGGAAAAATCTCACGCTTGAGCGCAAGGTGGCGAGCCGCGAAGAAGCGTTGAAATTCTTTAAGGAAAAAAAGGCGAAGGCTATAAGGTCGAGCTGATCAATGATTTACCGGAAGATGCTGTTATCTCGATGTTTACGCAGGGCGAGTTCACCGACCTTTGCGCGGGACCGCACGTCCTTTCGACAGGTAAGGTCAAGGCACTGAAGCTGCAGAGCATTGCGGGAGCCTACTGGCGCGGGATGAGCATAACAAGATGCTTCAGCGCATTTATGGTACGGCATTTACAAAACAGGAAGACTTAGACGCCTATCTTCATATGTTGGAAGAAGCCGCTAAACGTGACCACCGTAAGCTTGGCACTGCGCTGGATCTTTTCAGTCTGCATGAAGAAGGTCCGGGATTCCCCTTTTTCCATTCGAATGGCATGGTTATTCGCAACGAACTCTTAAACTACTGGCACGAGGTTCATCGCCGTTATGGTTATAAGGAAATTTCTACGCCGATTATTTTTGAATCGCAAGCTTTTGGGAACAGTCCGGTCACTGGGCACACTATAAAGAAAAATATGTACTTCACACAGATTGATGGTGAAGACTACGCCACAAAGCCGATGAACTGCCCAGGCGGTATGCTCGTTTACAAGACGCATCAACACAGTTACCGCGACTTGCCGCTTCGTCTCGGTGAGCTTGGACTTGTTCATCGCCATGAGCTTTCAGGTGCTCTTCACGGTCTTTTTCCGTGTCCGAAACTTCACCCAGGACGATGCACACTTTTCGTTACACCGTCACAAGTGGAAAAAGAAATTCAGCATACGATTGATCTCTTTGATGAAGTCTATAAGACATTTGGTCTTTCCTATGTTGCTGAACTTTCAACACGCCCGGAAGATTCTATGGGGTCGGATGAGGAGTGGGAGCTCGCGACAAATGGGCTGAGAAAGGCTCTAGAAAAATCGTGGCCTTGACTATATCGTCAATGAGGGGATGGCGCATTTTACGGTCCGAAAATCGACTTCCACTTAAAGGATTCTATCGGTCGTACATGGCAATGCGGTACGATTCAGTACGATATGCAAATGCCGGAGAAGTTCGATCTGACCTATGTTGGTGAAGACGGAGAAAAGCATCGCCCAGTCATGCTGCACCGTGTTGTCTACGGTTCCGTCGAACGCTTTATCGGTATCCTCATTGAAAATTACGCTGGCGCATTCCCTGTTTGGTTCGCTCCTGTACAGGCAAAAATTCTGCCAATTACAGAGCGCCATGCAGATTATGCACATAAGCTCTGTGATAAACTTTTTGCCCTCGGCCTTCGCGTTGAAGTTGACGACCGCAATGAAAAGATCGGTTATAAGATTCGTGAAGCTCAGGTCAAAAAAATTCCGTATACGCTCGTCGTTGGTGATCGAGAAATGGCAGATGGTACCGCAATGGTTCGAAAGCATGGCGAAAAGGATAGTCAGGCTATGAAGATAGATGACTTTATCTCATATATCCAAGATAAGATTGCTGCGAAGAGTCAGGAATATTGATTATGCCTAACCTAATGCAGTGATAAAGAGAGGTTCCGCAGGGAACCTCTCTTTATTATGTAGCGCTTGATAGAGAACTTTTCACTGATTGATGGCAATAAACTCCTCAATATAAAAAAAGTAATTGACAAAACCGTTGGATTCCTGTAATATACTACAAGTCGCCGCAAGATGCGGGCGCCAAAATGGAAAGAGTAAAACATCCTAGCGGAAAAGAAAAAGCTCTTGACAAAAGGCGCAGGACACGATATACTAACCAAGTCGCTTGCGAGAGCGAAAGCAAAAGTGTTGCTCTTTGAAAACTAAACAATGCAGAAATGAATCATCAAACATGATTCAAGCCAGATGTCCGGATAACTTCGGTTATCCGAAATACATCGATTGATTATGAACAACATAGCAATCGGCAATTCCTTCAAATGAACACTTCATTTGAAACGAAACAAAAAAGAGCCAATCGGCCCTTCCTATTTTATGGAGAGTTTGATCCTGGCTCAGGACGAACGCTGGCGGCGTGCTTAACACATGCAAGTCGAACGAGACAATTAAAAGCTTGCTTTTAAACGTCGAGTGGCAAACGGGTGAGTAACGCGTAGACAACCTGCCGCAAAGATGGGGACAACAGTTCGAAAGGACTGCTAATACCGAATGTTCTGGAAATTCCGCATGGAAACTCCAGCAAAAGATGGCCTCTACTTGTAAGCGATCGCTTTGCGATGGGTCTGCGTCTGATTAGCTGGTTGGTGGGGCAAGGGCCTGCCAAGGCGACGATCAGTAGCCGGTCTGAGAGGATGAACGGCCACATTGGGACTGAGACACGGCCCAGACTCCTACGGGAGGCAGCAGTGGGGGAATCTTCCGCAATGGGCGAAAGCCTGACGGAGCAACGCCGCGTGAGTGAAGAAGGTCTTCGGATCGTAAAGCTCTGTTGCCGGGGACGAATGTAGGCAATGCAAACAGCATTGTGTAATGACGGTACCCGGCGAGGAAGCCACGGCTAACTACGTGCCAGCAGCCGCGGTAATACGTAGGTGGCGAGCGTTGTCCGGAATTATTGGGCGTAAAGGGAGCGCAGGCGGGCGAGTAAGTCTTTCTTAAAAGTGCGGGGCTCAACCCCGTGAGGGAGAGAAACTACTCATCTTGAGTGCAGGAGAGAAAGCGGAATTCCTAGTGTAGCGGTGAAATGCGTAGATATTAGGAAGAACACCAGTGGCGAAGGCGGCTTTCTGGACTGTAACTGACGCTGAGGCTCGAAAGCCAGGGGAGCGAACGGGATTAGATACCCCGGTAGTCCTGGCCGTAAACGATGAATGCTAGGTGTAGGGGGTATCGACCCCTCCTGTGCCGGAGTTAACGCAATAAGCATTCCGCCTGGGGAGTACGGTCGCAAGACTGAAACTCAAAGGAATTGACGGGGGCCCGCACAAGCGGTGGAGTATGTGGTTTAATTCGACGCAACGCGAAGAACCTTACCAGGGCTTGACATTGAGTGACAGACTTAGAGACAAGTCATTCTCTTCGGAGACACGAAAACAGGTGGTCATGGCTGTCGTCAGCTCGTGTCGTGAGATGTTGGGTTAAGTCCCTGCAACGAGCGCAACCCCCATTCTCTGCTGCCAGCACGCGAAGGTGGGAACTCAGAGGAGACCGCCGCGGACAACGCGGAGGAAGGCGGGATGACGTCAAGTCATCATGCCCTTTATGTCCTGGGCACACACGTACTACAATGGGATGGACAGAGAGCAGCGAAGCCGCGAGGCCGAGCGAACCCCAAAAACCATTTCCCAGTTCGGATTGCAGGCTGCAACTCGCCTGCATGAAGATGGAATCGCTAGTAATCGCAGGTCAGCATACTGCGGTGAATACGTTCCCGGGCCTTGTACACACCGCCCGTCACACCACGGAAGTCGTTCACACCCGAAGCCGGTGGGGCAGCCGCAAGGAGCTAGCCGTCTAAGGCGGGGGCGATGACTGGGGTGAAGTCGTAACAAGGTAGCCGTATCGGAAGGTGCGGCTGGATCACCTCCTTTCTAAGGAGCTTTTGAGGAGACCTCGAAAAGCCAGGTCGAACATTTGGGACTGCATTGTTCTAGTTTTTGAAGGAGCAACCTTCAAATGGGGCGTAGCTCAGCTGGGAGAGCACCTGCCTTGCAAGCAGGGGGTCAGGAGTTCGATTCTCCTCGTCTCCACCATATAGGGGCCTATAGCTCAGCTGGTTAGAGCGCACGCCTGATAAGCGTGAGGTCAGTAGTTCAAGTCTACTTAGGCCCACCACTGCACATTGAAAACTACACAGAAGAAACATGAAATGTATCAATTTCAGACATGGTCTACAAGACGAAGAGTCACGTAAACAGGTTTGAACGAACATTTCAGGATTCAAGAAAAGCATAGACATCACATTCGAGAGAATGCGTATGACCCTTCAACAAAAGTTGAAGGACCTAAGGTAATAAAGTTAAGTTACTAAGGGCATACGGTGGATGCCTTGGCGTTTCGAGTCGAAGAAGGACGCGATAAGCTGCGAAAAAGCCATGGGGAGCCGCAAGAGGCTGCGATCCATGGGTATCCGAATGGGGCAACCCGGTACAAGTCATGTTGTACCATCCGAAAGGAAGACAAACCCGGTGAACTGAAACATCTAAGTAACCGGAGGAAAAGGAATCAAAAGAGATTCCCTCAGTAGCGGCGAGCGAAAGGGGAAGCGCCCAAACCGAAAGCCTTCGGGCCTTCGGGGTTGCGGACCGGAACAAAGAGAAACAGACCTAGCAGAACCGTCTGGGAAGGCGGGGCACAGAGGGTGAGACCCCCGTAGGCAAAAGGTGTGCGATCCGTCCGGTATCCAGAGTACCACGGGACACGAGGAACCTTGTGGGAAGCAGGGTGGACCACCATCCAAGGCAAAATACGACGAAAACGACCGATAGCGCATAGTACCGTGAGGAAAGGTGAAAAGAACTGCGGGAGCGGAGTGAAAGAGAACCTGAAACCGTATGTCTACAAGCAGTCGAAGCACGATATAGGTGCGACGGCGTGCCTATTGAAGAATGAACCGGCGAGTTAATTTAGTTGGCGAGGTTAAGCAGGAAATGCGGAGCCGCAGCGAGAGCGAGTCTTAATAGGGCGGCAGTCAGCTGGATTAGACCCGAAACCACAGTGATCTATGCATGGCCAGGTTGAAGCTCAGGTAAGAATGAGTGGAGGACCGAACCCGTGAGTGTTGAAAAACTTTGGGATGAGCTGTGCATAGGGGTGAAATGCCAATCGAACGTGGAGATAGCTGGTCTCCCCGAAATAGCTTTTAGGGCTAGCCTCAGGCGACACATACAGACGGTAGAGCACTGATCGGGCAAGGGGGCGTAAAGCCTACCGAACCCAGTCAAACCACGAATGGCTGCATGCGAGGCCTGGGAGTCAGAATGCGAGTGATAAGACCCGTATTCAAGAGGGAAACAGCCCAGACCGCCGACTAAGGTCCCCAATGCTGTACTAAGTGGAAAAAGGATGTAGGACTTCCCAGACAACCAGGATGTTGGCCCAGAAGCAGCCACCATTGAAAAGAGTGCGTAATAGCTCACTGGTCGAGAGGCCCTGCGCCGAAAAATATCCGGGGCTCAAGTACAGAACCGAAGTCGCGGCAAGCAGCAATGCTTGGGTAGGGGAGCGTACCATATAGGATGAAGGCTGACCGGAAGGACAGCTGGACCGTATGGCAGAGAGAATGCCGGTATGAGAAGCGAAACGGACGGTGAGAATCCGTCCCACCGAAAGCTGGCGATCCTGAGCAACGCTCGTCGACTCAGGGTAAGTCGGGACCTAAGCCGAGGCAAAAGCATAGGCGATGGACAACAGGCGAACATTCCTGTACTGCAGCTAAACCGTATGAGGATGGAGGACGCAGCAAGAGCTTTGCGCGCGCGAATGGAAGAGCGCGTCGAACGTGTAGAGCTGTATGGGAGGCAAACCCCACACAAAGCTGAGAGCGGATAGGGAGCCGATTCCGCAAGGGAAGAAGCGAAGGAAGCGTACTACACTGCCGAGAAAAACTTCTAACGAGGCGACATGCACCCGCACCCAAAACCGACACAGGTAGGCGGGGAGAATCCTGAGGTGCGCGGGAAAACCCTCGTTAAGGAACTCGGCAAAAATGCATCCGTAACTTCGGGAGAAGGATGGCCGGAGCTGGTGAGCCTGTACAGGCAGAGCTGGAGCCGGCGGCAGAGAGAAGCCCAAGCGACTGTTTACCACAAACACAGGTGCCTGCCAAAGAGCAATCTGACGTATAGGTGCTGACACCCTGCCCGGTGCTGGAAGGTTAAGGAGAGAGTTAGGCTAAAAGCTAAAGCCCCGAACTGAAGCCCCAGTAAACGGCGGCCGTAACTATAACGGTCCTAAGGTAGCGAAATTCTTGTCGGGTAAGTTCCGACCCGCACGAAAAGGTGTAACGATTTGGGCACTGTCTCAACGAGGGACCCGGTGAAATTGAAATACCTGTGAAGATGCAGGTTACCCGCGACTGGACAGAAAGACCCCATGGAGCTTTTACTGCAACCCTGACATTGGTTTTTGGCATGTAACGTACAGGATAGTTGGGAGACTGAGAATGCTGCCGCCAGGCGCTAAAGGAGTCACTGTTGGGATACCAACCTTTACGTGCTAGGATCTAACCCAGAGGCAACGACCTCAGGGACAGTATCAGGCGGGCAGTTTGATGGGGCGGTCGCCTCCGAAAGCGTAACGGAGGCGTCCAAAGAAATCCCTCAGCGCGGACAGGAAATCGCGCGAAGAGTACAAAGGCAGAAGGGAGCTTGACTGCAGACAGACAAGTCGAGCAGGTCACGAAAAGATAGGGGCTAGTGATCCGGTGAAAGAGTGGAATTGCCATCGCTCAACGGATAAAAAGCTACCTGGGATAACAGGCTAATCTCTCCCAAGAGTCCATATCGACGGGAGGTTTGGCACCTCGATGTCGGCTCATCATCCGAGGGCTGGAAACAGGTTCCAAGGGTTGGGCTGTTCGCCCATTAAAGTGGTACGTGAGCTGGGTTCAGAACGTCGTGAGACAGTTCGGTCCATATCCATCGCGGGCGGAAGATACACCAGGAGGCGCTCTAGTACAGAGGACCGGGTGGACGGACCGCCGGTGTACCAGTTGTCACGCCAGTGGCTGGCTGGATAGCTGCGTCCGGAAGGGATAAAACGCTAAAGCATCTAAGCGTGAAGCCCGTCCCGAGATGAAGTATCTGTTCGAAAGAACTAAGACACCTTGAAGAACACGGAGGTAGATAGGGTAGAGGCAGAAGTCTTGCAAAGGGCATGGAGCTGACTACTACTAATCTGTCGAAGACTTAACTGCAGAAAGCGAGACCAAGGATCAGAGTTTCTTCTGTATAGTTTTGAGTGTGCAGGCACTGCATACGAGAAAGATCCAGTGGCGATAGCTGTGTGGGACCACCTGTACCCATGCCGAACACAGAAGTTAAGCACACACACGCCGAAAGTGCACTTGTC
>BNJU01002909.1_pt1 | contig 29571 bp, 34 predicted proteins | sample 8539281 | NCBI WGS metagenome assembly BNJU01 (sample SAMD00202456, study PRJDB9452) | human saliva metagenome | isolation source: human saliva | place: Japan
GGTATGAATAACCATACAGATGACGCCAACGATTATGGAAGGTTCAGCCTGGCAGGAACTACGGCAGCTGTCCGTATGGCGCGGCAACCACCACCAGAATTTGAAACAAATGGTACGGCATCATGCGTGAACAGAAGCAGCGAACTGACAACTTACTTGCCCAGCGCAAAAGCGAAAAGTATCGGCATCCACGCATTCAATATGTGGCCAGGCAAGATGCAGCCGCTCAACCAAAGTCCAGGAACATTTTATCCGCAGCACGTGAACTGTGGCTGAAGGTCCCACCATACTAACAAACCCTGAATCCTGACAAGGTGGGTCAGGCATGTTGGTGCTATTCGTTGATGGTCTGAAAGGAGCAACACGTGATCACACTGCACAGGCCTGGGATCCATCCACACACACTGAGGACATTCATTTTAAAATAATGTATCTTTATAATGAGAAACAACAGCAAGATTATGGTGAAACGGTTTTTAGCGCTGTACTGAACAATAATCAACAGTTAGTCTTCTGTTTTATATCTTGTATGAAGGCCAGTTCATTATGACGCGCAAGGCAGGTGCTGGAGGCGCCCGCGCCCAGCACGGTGGTTTCTTCGCGTTTTGCTGGTCATTGATCGCCGGAATCTGATGTATGCAAAAACACGCACAGAATTTACCAAATGCTATTCCCAAATTGATCTGAAACACCAGATCAATATTATAAATATATTTATAGACGGCAGAAACAACGCGCCACCAAAGGAGCTTTATACACATATCTTTAAACACGAAATAATCCAGAACCATTGTTATTTCACTGCATATTATTATTTTTATACTATCCGGTTAAATGTTACCGAGTTGCGTTCACAGATGAACATTGCTTCGTCGGTTTTGTTGTGGCCCACCTGTACGCTTCTTTTGGCGTTTTAAAAAAACAGCACAGTTTTGTAGCGTCGCAGTTTATTTAACATCCGTTTCACCAACGAAGAAGAATAGAAAGAGCGCGAGGAAACTTTCAACAGGATAAAGCATGACCCCACAGGCGAAGAACACACCAGACCATCGCCACCACCATCATAATACCACCACCAAAGCGACAGCACCATCAATCACGCGCACAATAATGCTGATCAACCAAAACGCTTGACTGAATGATCAGCAACGCAGAGCATCGATCCCTGAACGATGGTTCACTGAACATGGCAATACATTATTGAGAAGGAGTCGTATATGGTACAGCAGCTCCAGATCAAATGATTAATAAATATACAACTGTCCCAAGATTACAACCATGAACAGCCAACCAGCCCTGGGATACGCTCAGGGCACCAGCTCAACAGATGTCCTGTCTGAGGACTACATGCATTTGAAGATAGTCACATAAAGGAAGAATGACTAAAATTAAGATTCAATGTTGATACAATGATTGGCAGCCAGAGGCCTGAAGAATCGATCACCGATCAACCACATGCATGAACCAGAACTAAATAGAACCACACACAAACCGATCACCCACCAGCAAACAATTGAAGGTTTAAAGATGGCATTACGCGACATGTTGAGAACAAGATACCATCTCTAACAATGACGTGCATTGGCGTTAGCGCCATCCAGCGCAAGCGGTTGCGCCCAACCCGCGGCATGACTATATAGCGGGCGTAACAGCAGCCACCGGTGAAGAATCTGGCATTGACAGCAGGCACAGCTACGAACAAAACAACCACGCATAAACCAGTCATTGATCTGGCACACGCGAATAGCGAAATCGAAGAACTGCTGAAACATTAGTGGTCGCATGATACCAAAGCACGAAGCAGGGTGATTCGTGGCAGAGGAAGTGACGCCAGTAGGGTATATCTATCGAAGGGAGAAGGAAGGCGGATGCGACACCACCGCATAATGAGGACGCGGAAAAGGCTGAAATAGCGTTGCCACCGATAGCTCATCATTCATGTAGAAGCCAGCACCTGGGATCAACACGTAACCGCCTGAAGGTAATAAATTCAGATTTTATTAAGGAAGAAACCGAACTGACGCAAAATTATTAAAATTATGATATACGTCCAGACCGGCGCGATGGTCAACTGCCCGATGTTCATATTTGAACAACATATGGTTCCCGTCAGAAATTAACCGACGACGGATTATTCAGCGGTCACCGGTAAGACGCCACCTGAATACGTACCGGTCATTGAAACCGATATCAGCGATGAGCCGTTGAACCCATAATGACAACACAGATATAAAGCGCTTCACAGAATATAAGTCTGATCATCGCTGAATACTATCTGTCTGCAAGGAAAATCCAAACAAGAGGTATCTAAAAACTCACTGTCGGAACTCTGGCCCATATTGCTTAGTCTGAAGCACTGTGTTGAAAGCGTCCAAGCACTGACCTCAACTTAGTCTCAAGAGGGACATGAAAACCTGAATGATAAGACCTGAAGGAAATGTTCAATGATACACTTTTTATAAAGTAAATTATAATAACAAAACATACGCTGAAAAGGATGACATTTTATAATAATATAAACAAATAATAGCGTATGCTGATTAAAGAGCTTTTACGCATCTTTGAAATGCCACATCGGTGATCCTGAAGAAGTCCGTATGAATAATAATACTTCCATAAAAGTAGCAGCAAAAATATCTCATGAGCCAAATTTCAATAATACATTTACGCGAAATGAGATTGCGGAATGCACAATTATATCCCCGATATTCAAAATATTGATGAATGGTATGAATGAAGAAATGCCGCTGGTTTTAACCTGATATTACCGCATTACATTGCCAGGCTGACCAACGGTCATAAACGTTCGATATACTGGGCAGCTGGATTTGCGGGCCCGATAAACCTGCACAAATGCAATTACGCTTGATTTGTGCGGCACGTACCAAAACAACAGGGCGAATTCGCGTGAATGGAAAGCACGACTGCGGGGCCAGAAAGCCAAAATGCTGTTATTCATGCTCAATTACCCGTCGCGCCAAATGAGATACCGATGAGGCACGACGCCCATGAAATGGAACTTTAGTCTTGAACCGCGATTAAGCAACGCGCTCACATCGGCTGGCGCAGGGCCAGGCCCAATGATCCAGAAACTTTGAAAGCATTGGTACGGAACCATTTCAGTAGTCCGCAATATCTTCGCCGACAAATATAAACGGCCTCATGAGCACAGAATGCACAATGAGGCGTGAGCGAGGGTGAAACCCACCAGCTAAAGAAAATAGCTGGGGCAGTAGGCCGGGTTAGAGGATTTAGAATTGATGCATGTGAGGAGGTGTGTATCCAGGAAGATTGAGCATGATGTCGGCACCACAACACTGCAGCCCGGAAGATTGAAACTGTTACGGTATTCAATCAGGGAAAACCAATCACGATGGGTCCCATATTACACCCACAGAGGATTAAGAAGAACTTATGAATGAAAATATAAATTATAATGTAACATAGACCACCACCTTTATAGATTCTATTAAATAACATATGTTCATGAACTATAGATGAAATATTTGAAGATTGAACCCCAAACCAGAATGGAAGACCCATTATTAGCACAGAAGGAATCAAACTGGCAGCGATGACGCACCACTGAACGCGGGCAGCTCATACGTAAGATCAGCGATTGACTTCAACGTTCGACGGCGAATCTACGAACCAACACGCGTTAAATTCCTGTATCTAAATGCGGGAAGCAGCAGCGCAGTATGATCTGCAAGCAGAAGCATTACACGAAAACTTCGAATATTACATGAAACATCATATCGATGTACGTTCAGCGTTGGTAGCAGCCGGTTCACCGTCAGAATTCTTCGCGCAGCGAACGTCAGTGGAACGCAACGTTAAGACAGGTCCGAAAGCGCAGAAACCGAAAAGGCGAGGGCTGATCGCTGAAGATTTGATTCCTTTACGGTGCTGACTGGGGGTGAAACCCACGGTAATCACAGGCGAACGGTGTCATGTTCGCAGAACCAAAAGAATGATACTGTACCACACAATGCCGATATGTTTTGGGGAATCAGAAGACAATTTGATGCCAGCAGTGACACCGAACCAAATTGATAACTATTACGCGCTGGTTCAGCCTCACTGATTCCATCCCACACTGGATCACACCAGACTGCATCCAAGGAGATCCTGCTTAGGCCCAAGACAGCTACTGACATGAGCAGAAACAGAAATACAACTAAAATTGAGCATCCATAACCACCAGCTAATCAGAACCTGATTTGTCTAAACAATTATGAAGAAATATACTTATTAAGATCATTATCTGAAGAAACCACAGCACAGATGCCACCAGATCGCCAAAGAACGGTAAGCGTACAACCAGCATCCGAACGTCTGGTTCGACAGGCATCCGTACGAAAGGAAGGAGCAATCGAGCGTCTCTGTGTTGCATAGTGTGTGATGGTAGCGGGCAGATACAGGTTCACCACCAGAAACGTTAAAATCCGGAACCAAATTTAAAAAGGAACTGTTCTATCAGATGAAAATGAGGAGTGTCATGTAAATCAAGAGAATTGAATAGTACACCCAAACAGCATAATTTTAAAGGATGATGGTATTTTCGCTCGAAGGAGGGATACCATGATACAAAGAATGAATACCGCACGGTATCGGAGCGTGCCCGCGGCAATTTGGTGAACCCAGAACCGGATGAGTTATCCCTGAGTCATATCCTGATGGAAACGGGATAAGAAGAATCTGATAGGTAGCGATACCGCATCTGAAGAACTGAAGCAACATCCATATTTAATCAGATTACGTATAAAAGGTTTACTGTTCCAATTAATGGTGACCATACCAGCACAACAAACACGGTATTTCCGGCCCAATTGCAGAAACATAATTTTCATTGCTAACGAAACCAGCGATATATTTTATGTTCGCCGAAAATGAATGTACTGTTATGGCGCACAGCCGCAGTGGTCAGCAGTCTTTTTTCCGGCAACACCTTCTCAAGGATGTAAAGAGAATGGCTGAGGACGTTACCGGAGAATAAACAGGCAGGAAATGGTTGAAAGGTATTTATCTTGATGAACATGACAGAATGCCTTTATATCCACCATCAACAAACTTATATGAAAATGCTATGTTTCGATATTTACCTGGCCACTGACCGATTATTTTGAGTCAGGTAATTAACGCAAACGATAAAGGGTCAGGGAACCAAAACCAGAATGGCCATTGATGAAGACCAACATATTGTTGTTGAGGTCAGCTGTTTTGTCGGAGATATCGAGGCACTTATTCACCGCACACTCAAATATAACTGTTAGCAATATACCATTATGGAGAGTCTGAGACAAGAGCTGGTTCCGGAAACCAGATCAAGGCCGGGTCTGAACCACCCTTCCCATTCCAACGGCGCGAATCTTAGAGATCAATAATATTTATGCTCATTGTTTTGTTTTTGATAGGATGGCGATACTGTGTGTTCGGTCAGTTTTGTGAAAATTGTTAGAACTGCGTTGTGCGCTCTTTTTAGTTTAAAACTTTCATTATAGTATGATGTCTTGAGTATGTTATTTTTTCAGGTTTGAGTAGAATGGTTTCACGAATCAGATTTCACCGCGTCAGCGACCTGTTTTGATTAGTTTCGTTAAGAGTCATCTGGGCGTCGATGCTATCGCCACGAAGCATTGAATTTGCCGAATCGGAACGACCGCCATCCAGCGTTATGGCCAGCACCGCGAGACGTACCAGGTATCTTAGCGATAACCACACGCGACAGATAGTTTACCGCCATCGACGAAAAACGACCGCTGGCGCATCGCATCCGGTCCTGTTATACTGCTGGCGCCAGAATACGGTCCAACGCGAAGCGCATGGCGCCCGGATCGCCAAAAGGCGCCCGGCGTCGAGACCAGGCTGAAACGCATTCCTGTCCGCTTTTTGTTACCATTTTAACAGCGCCAGCCCGTTAAACCGAGCTTGAATGGAAGCGAGCTCGCGTCGGCAGTCTGGGGTGCCAACCGTGAAAACGACCCGCGCAAAACCATCAGCGTTTCAGCCGCGGCCGCGCCAGCATAAAATGGCACAAACCGTGCGGCAGTAAGCGTTAGGTGTTACCGTGAACAGCAGTCCGGCTTTTGTTTATTTACTGACAGTAGTCAACCAATGGTATTCTATCCGATATTTCATTACTAAAAAATCACAAATAATTACAAACCCAGACATGCCTCAAAGGTTAACGAATGCTCAGCACTGAGGAGGCACAGGGATTAAACTTGAATCAAGGCCTATGATTTGAAGAATCCAGATGACTTTGCGTCACACTGCCTGGGACTAAAATGATAAAAAGATGGAAAAGCAACAGATGAATTAATGTAATAGAGAACGGCGAGATGGCACCACCCAGGTCCGACCAGGACCACTCCCACTGAACTGCACAAACCTGCCACCAAACTGACTTAAACCATTTGAACTGAATAATGAGAACATCCAAATATGTACTAGATGTTTTTCATTATAATAATAATCAACAGCAAACACATTGAAGTGACACAGGCATTGGCACCATCTGTGCCATATTTTATTTGTAGACAAATATACCACAGGAGGTATGAGACACTGCATGTAATGCTGGTCCCAAGACCCAGCCAAGAACTGGTCACTGAACCAGACTGGAACTGCACTCAAGAGCCAAGACATCAATCAACTGGTTCAGCAACAGAGTAACCTGAACAGAACCATGTTACTAAGCCTGAAGAAGGAATTAGCCCATATTGTATGATGATCAATGCCTGAACCGACAGAAGGAAAGCCAGAATCACAGCAAATGGATCCACGGCGAATCCGCGCAGTCCCAGTCGATGAAACGCGCGTCTGTCGATCACCGACACCTGATCTCGAACAATAAATTGAATCTGAAGAACAGAGGGCCAATAACCTGATAAACCAGGCGAAGTACGAAGGATGGCAATGCTTGTAAGTTTATAATCGGAAACGAGTGTATTCTTTCCAACAGAAGCAATTTAGCGGGCCAGCAGCCGAAACCAGCCCGGCATGCGCAGCAATACCAGCAGGGATACCACGAATGCCACCACCGGCGAACAAATCAACTGCTCGAGAATTGATGATTTTGATTGCCTGTGTATCGCAAGGCAGCTGCGTCGGCATAGTGTTCATCTGTTGAAATTCGTCGGAATTAACACTTCCGCCTGCGAGGTAGGATGAATTAGAAAACCACAGCTGGTTCCGTGCTGATCACCAAAATTATAATTTAATCTTATAGGTTATCTGGCCGAAGGAACAACCGACCAGCAGTTCGACCATGCCCATCCAGAGGCCAATGAAGGATTTAACCGGCGAAACGATAATCGAATTGATGAAACACCGACGGAAACACGACGAATAGCCTTCAGAGTTCGCGACCTCCAACCATGAAAGTGATTACCACCGCGTTAATCGTGGCCACGGGTTTAGCGGCTTGAACGGCGGCGCGGCATTGAATAAACGTAAGCATTACGAGTAGTGGGCATTGCTCAGCGAAGCGAAACAAAATTCTCCCACGAGGATAGATGCAAACTATATTTAACCATAGTCTCAATGATGAAGGAATTAAAGCCCCGACAACGCCAACCGTCAGCGCATCCTGAGGTTCACCGGAGCGGTATCGAAGAGCATCATTGGCGTCCGCAATAAAACCATCCCGATTCAACTGGCGCTGCCAGCACTATTGGCAATGAGACCAGTCTTATGCGATGAGCGACACGCCGAGACGGCACAATGGCTGTTCCGTTATGTTCCGCCGTTCAAAACTGTTTAAATTTATGCTCAATATGGGTTAAATGGTTCGGTCATGTTCCTTTGGGGCCCGTACCATAATTTGAAAGTGGTTAAACGCACCATACCGAGAGCAATGGCGATTTGGATGAAACTGCGAAACAGGGAATTAGAGACAGGTGCACAGGTTCAAGAAAACGTGATCATGTTTGTCGATTTGGTCATCCTCCTTGAGGAGGGCCTGGACCATCTGAGACCTGATCATCGATGAATATAAACAAATTGACCTATCTGTTAATAACTGGGCCATAGCCACCCAGAGTTAAAGTCTTAATAATAAGTGACGACAGATGATACTATATGTTGGAAGATGGATGAAAAATTGTTCACTGGCAAGATGGCTCTGCAAAAATTGTTCAGGCTGATGGAAGTCCAATTCTGGATAAGAAAAATCGTTAGAACCTGCGATTTTGATATCAAGGTGGTGATACTGGTTCTGGCTGTCGTAAAAAGGAAACAAGTTGGACCAGTTCAACATGTGCCATAACGAGCACCATTGAAAGAACGTCTTTAAAGATGCCTCATCAAACCGGTCTGGCTATGGAAAGTTCAATACCGATACCACAGGAACCACAACATGTCCTGAAGGAATTAGGGTCAACCTGCCGCCGTGCCGGTTCAACAGAATCTGAAACAGCCGGCGTCGCCCAGGCGTCAGGTGCAGATGTACTAATTACGTCACGCCCGGGCTTTACACAACCCGCGCGCGGTGTGTGATTCGTCGGCTGAACCGGATATACCCGACGCCTACTGGCAACGAAGTTCGCAGCAGAACTGCTGGCAGGCTGGCGAACAGACACGTGGCACTTTGATCAGTCCGACCCCTGCGATGACAAACCGATGCTGATTGCAAAGATAAAGTGCTCAGTCCGCGAATTCTGCCGCGTCCAACCAACCCACGGATGAACGGCGATAATCAGCCGAACGACCACCAATAATCAACGAACAGATAAGAGCACACCAGTCTAATTGGCAGCAACGACCTGGTCCGATACAGACGCCAAACTAGATACCCGGCAGAAGAACAGGAAAAGATGAACCAATATTGCCCATCTATTAACCGCCTTGCAGCACCGTCAGCCTGTAAACCTTTGGTTTCGCGCGACGAGCAAAAGATACATCACGGATTTATGATTGAACATCTCCGCCAGCACCTGAACAAAGAAGAAGGAAACGATCCAGCCCGGTTCACAGGATAACGAAAGAACAGGACAACAAGATACGAACAGTGCAGGAACGCCGATAACCCATTTCCCGTGAAATCGGTTTTCGTATGATAGCCCGTTAGCGCATGGTAATGGCGGTTTGCTGAATGACGCTGCTGGAGCGCCGTGATCGATTTGGCAAAGAATTTGTCCACGAAAATATTTGACTACTATGAATTTTATTTCAAATTGGAGACCAAGAGGTGGGTGTGATTACGGCGAAAGAATCGCTTTATACCGGCAGTCAGGTGTAGGAAGATAAAGTGCCATCCGGATTTGGGTGGGCGGCGCTGTAGAATTATCACTTCTTGGATACGAGCGATGCGAATCGTTCTGAAAGAGACGATGCAGTGATTCTGAGAACCGCAGGCGATGAACCGGGAGAACACGAGCGAGAATTGATTTATCATCCATGATGAATTACTGCCCTTGAGTGAAAACAGGGCGTGAAGGTGGATGGCCTCGTTCCTTCGTCACATCTCAATGGCGCGACTTTTGGCCGCTGCGCCGTTCCCTTCGCAGGGGTGAATCCCTGTGCCAGCAGCGATGGGCGCAGCTCTGGTATTCCAGCCAGTTGTTAATGTAGAACGACGATGGCTACTGAGGCACGTTAGACTCAATTGCTCTTTGTCCTCAGCTAGCAAATTATCGACAATCCAGAGCGTGCATTTGCCGGGACGGCTCGCCATATTGTGCAATTTCTGACCTGTAGTTCGTGATGCAAATGACTAGGGCGTTGCGCCTACCGGCGATGGCGCTCTATGGTCTGTTATGCCTGTTTGACGCAGCAACAGGGTCCAAGACAATCGCTTGCTGCGTACTCATCACCATCGAGCGTTGGCGTCACGTATCTCGCCGCCGCTGGTGGTAGCTGATTTGTTGTGTGGGAAATTTACGGAACATTGGACCACAGAAACTACGTAGGCGCTGTGCGTCGAATGGCTCGTGTGCGCGCAGCCAATGGGATGGCGCGAACGGGCTGGCGGGATTTGAATCCTCCGCCCGTGGGCCTCAGGGTTCCTTCGCTTTGTGGAAAGTTTACGCGATAGCACTCAAGACATGGCTGCTGCTAGGCCGTAGTTACCGGAAGCAGATGATGTGGTGCCTTTGGACCATCCATATAGCAGTAAGGGCCTTTGGAATTTGTTGCTGGCTCCCTGTACCAGGTACAAAAGAAATCATCGATGGACTCAATTCAATCATTATTGGTCGACAAAATGGCGGTATCGGATTGAAAGGGCCATTACCCGGTGACATTCGCGCGTATCCTATCCATCCAGCTGTGGCTCGTGCTAAATCCATCAACCGGATGCTATGAGCCGAAGAACAACGTATCCTCTACGCTGCACTGACACGGGCACGGGATAAACTATTTCTGACTCGGACATATTAACAAGGAAACTAAAGCAAAGGGAAAAGGGCGTTGGTGCTCATATAAAACATATGGCTTTGACGCAGACCCGCCATCAGTGCCGATCCAGTCACCGCTGGTAATTCCATTTGCATCAGAACATACCATCGCCTGCGCCTGTCACTCCAGATGTAAAAGTACCACTCTGCAATATCATTGAACTGGGAAGGGGAAACAAATTTCGTGACCTTGCTCGACCGCCATGCTGTAAAGGCAGAGATCTCTATGATGGTTTCTCGGCGTGAGATTTCTAGATTACAAGGCTGATAGGATGAGTTCGATCCATCAATACGGTATCTACTAGGTAAGGCACGATGTAGAATTGCGGAGGAGATTATACAGCGCTGCTACCCATCCAAATCTTCGTGAAGCGCTCAGACAACGCGCTGAAGATTTCTGTTAGCGAATTGAAACGACGATCTGCGCTGAACGTGATGTGGAGGCTATCATCGCGGCCGAGGTCGCGCAGCTGGTGATAGTACAATCGACTGTGGACACGGCACAGGATACAGACTCGGTATTAGCGAGTCAGAAATTGCTGATTCCGTATTTGGCTGCAAACCTGGCGTCCAATACGCTGATGCTGAGGAAATCGTGACGGGTGCGCAATGGGGTACATTGATGCATGAAGCGATGCAATGGTTGCCTGTGCAAAAATATACGCAAACATCTATGACAGATATGCTCGATTCATTACAAGCAGAAGGCAAATTTAGTGATGAAGAACGGTGAGTCTATTAAGTGATCAGTAGCTATATGGACTTTTAACTCTGATTCAGGTCGGCGTCTCATTGCATCAAAACGAGTAGACGGGAATTGCCGTTTAGTATGCTCTTTGACGGTAATCGGGTATATCCTGATGTAGAGAATGGTGAGCGTCTATTCTTACAAGGTATCATCGATACGGCCTTTGTAGAAGATGATCAATGGGTCCTCGTGGACTATAAGACAGACCGCGTGACAGAGTGGAGACGAACTCATCTCGTCGCTATAAAATACAAATGGACCCTACAAAGAGGCCCTAGAACGATTGGACAAACATGCCTGTGAAAGCAAGTTATATTTATAGCTCGCCACATGCGAAGCGGTTCCCGTACTGTACGCATATAAGACAATCGACTTGACAGATACGATGAACCCCTTTACTGGTTTGCCAGCAAAGGGGGTTCGTATCGCTTAGAGAAGCGGTTTTTTCTTTTGATGTTTTGTCGGTGCAAATACTTTGAGGATCCGTGGTAATACCCGCGTCTACAGGCATGTAGGACCTGCATCACCATCCATATTGGTTGGTAGATTATCTGCATTGCTCAATAATTCAATATGAGCTTTCTTGACTGTCAATGTAGTAGTATTGCTAGAGTTATAGATCGCACCACTTAAGATAAGCGGTAATACCTGAAGATATCAAGAATAAAGTATTCTTTAAAGATAACGAGGCGCATATACCATCATCTACGGAGGCCTCGGCATAAAGCGTTCAAAACTGGAAACCAGCATTGGTAAGTGAGAGCCAGTACAAGAGGCGATTTACAGATGAAATCATCATCTTCCGTCTGAATGCGGTATGCATAGTCCTTTGTGGTGAAGAGTGCGCTTGACCGGCGCGCAAGAAGTAGGCTAATGGACCTAAGATGCGCTTTTCCTTTGGCGTTACCTCTTCGATAACCTTTGAATGACACTCGGCTGCAATCGTTATTGCAGGTATTTATCATTGCAGCGACCAATATCGATGGAGCGAACTTGGTTGATATCGAGGCGGCGAATTGCCCCCTAATGGTCGTTGTGGAATGCCGAGAGCACGAGACATATCGTTGACGGTTCCTACCGGAATAAAGCCAAAGGTTGCTTTGAAACCGCCTTTGAGGCAATACCATCTACCGTTTCGTTAACGGTACCATCGCCACCCATGCAGAAAACGGCGTCAAAAACCATCCTCTGACAAGCGCTTTTGCAAAACGGGTTGCATCGTTGGCACCGGTGGTAAATTTGAACTCAACTAGTGCCAAAAAGGGTGCTCAATCACCTGTAATCAGAGACGTATCGGCGTGCTGCACCGCCGCCAGATACAGGGTTAATGATAACCAAACAACGACTCATAGGGGTAACTTCCTCACTTTTTAACTGTGACTATCTTGAAATTGACAGTCATATGTACGGGACTTATAATTATAGAGTATACAATTATTATATATACATGTGTTCGTATATAAAAATGCTTACATTCTATTATACTCATTTTAGGCGTTCATTGAAAGTATGAAAGCGTGTAAACATTAGAGGGGACCTAAGGCTAGAAATATGACAAAAGACGTGAAGGGTACAAAAGAACCAAAAGATGTGTATCATTTTTCCGCTGTAGATTCAATTGAACGATTGCCTTTAAGTGAACAAGTTTATGTGACCTTGAAACAGGCTATTTTAACAGGGGAGCTATTACCGCAAGAAAAACTAAATGAAGTTAAGATCGCAGAACAGCTCAAAGTCAGTGCAACGCCAGTTCGCGAAGCTTTCAGAAAATTAGCAAAAGATAATCTTGTTGTTATCGTGCCATGGAAGGGTGTTACTGTTAAGGCGGATACACCAGAAGAAATCGTGGCGCTATATCAATGCCGCGAAGTTATGGAAGGTTTGGGGGCGCGTTTGTGTGCTCGTCACGCTACGCCAGAACAAGTGGCAGAGCTTAAGGAATTATGCAAGGAAATGCATGCCATTGAGGACGCTACGGCACGCGTAGAGGTTAATAGCCGATTCCACAGCATGATCGCTCAATTCTCTGGCAATGATCGCGTTGTTGATTACTTAGCCGATTTCCGTGAACGCGTAAATCGCGATATGTATTTGAGTTCCTTCAATGCAGTGCGCACACACGATTGTGACGATGAACATGATCACATCGTAGATGCCATTGAGCGTCACGATGAAGTGGCTGCAGAAAATGCGATGCGCAAGCATATCAATAATGCATTTATCTTTAAACGGGCTAATGCGGAATTACAAGATAAGAAATTGAACGAAGTATAAAAACTACATAGACATAGTAAAAAGGACCCTAGATAGGGTCCTTTGTTTTGCAAAGTCATATATAAGATATTGTAAGGGGTTTATCTTTTATATATGTTGTACGTGTTAAGTAGGAATTACTTTATCTTGTTAATCTAATTTTTGAAAGGTTATATAATGTTGTTTTAATTGAATAGAAGAGAGTGTAATAAAGAATTAATTTTGTCTCTATTCATATGAGGTCTATTGATTAGAGACGTTTTTTTAGTTCCAAAAAGCGCTGATGTGCTAGTCGGAAAAATTCGACTCTTTCATAATGTTTTGAAAGATGTCTATTACAGGATTTATAGTCTTGCGTACGAAGATGTAGCAATTGACTGGTAGAAACATTGAGGCAATAAGCAATTTTAAATACTACCTCGATGGACACGCCTGATATTCCGTATCCACATTCTAATTTACTCAAATAGCTGCGACTAATGCCTACGACATCGGCCAATTGTCGTTGTGAAATGCCCATCGACGTTCGCAGGGTAGAGATTTTGTGACCCAAGCACATATACTGTTGCTGAAATTTTGGGTCCTGATAATGATTCCGTCGGTAGGCCGGCATTGTAAGTGTAGGATCCTTCATAAGACCTCCTTTCCGATTCCCTACCTTGTGCTTTTAGTATACTTAGCAAATACATTGTTGACTAATACGTAATATGTGATAATTATTATGTATATATGATAATTACACGAAATGTTAATTTTATGGAGATCTATTATGGAAAAATATATAGCTATCGCCTCGCGGCGGTGCTTTTGGTGCACTAGCGCGAACAGTGGTAGGTGAATGGGTAATGGCACGGTTGGGGACCTTATCCTTTTTGGCACGATAACGGTCAATTTAATCGGGTGTTTAATTATCAGGCATTATTTTAGGTGCCTATCTGTAGACCCGGATTGCCCTCAATGGGTTCGGTTTCTCTTAGTCGTTGGTGGACTTAGGGGCTTTTACGATCATTTTCCACATTTGCTTTTGAGCTATTGCAGCTGCTTGACAGCTGTGATGTCACCGATGTTCTATTCTATAGGGGTGGTACAAATCTTGGTGGTCTAGCCCTTTGTGCCATCGGTATGTGGATTGCTAAACTCGTATGAGCATAATTGCATATTAGGCGCTATCATTCATGTGATATAGTAAATGTATTGCTACATATTACGTTTGATATACATGGAATATATATATTGAAAGGTTAGATTATGAAAGAAATAAGAGTGCAAGATGCCCTAGGACATGCACTTTTGGTACACGATATTGTACGCATCGTCATCGGTGAGGTAAAAGATACACCATTCCGCCGCGGTCATGTGATTACAGAAGCAGATGTGCCAAAATTACTCGATCTTGGTAAAGAACATATTTATGTGATGGAACCAGAAGATGAAGGATTCCTCCATGAAGAAGATGTGGCGCGCGCCTTGTATGCTATCGCAAAGGGTGACCATATGCATGATGGTCCTATGGCACAAGGCAAAATAGAGGCCATTGCCGATGTGGATGGCCTACTCAAGGTGGATGTAGATAAACTATACGCTATCAATAGCATCGGTGAATTAACTATCGTTACGAAATTGAATAATACGCCTGTGAAAGCGGGCGATAAAATCGCTGGTATGCGTTGTATTCCTTTATTGCTAGAAGAACAACAAGTAACAGCAGCTCAAAAAATTGGTGGACCTATCTTAACTATTAAAGCCATTTGTGCGCAAAACAATGGGCATCGTTACAACTGGTTCTGAAGTATTTGAAGGACGCATTAAAGATGCTTTCACACCTATCATCGAAGAACGTTGCGCAGAATTTGGGGTGAAAAAGATCGCCCATGAAATCGTAACAGATAACACAGACGATATAGTAGCGGCCATCGATAAGGTTAAATCGGCCGGTGCAGATATCATATTCTGTACAGGTGGCATGAGTGTCGATCCTGATGATTTAACACCAGGGGCCATTAAACGCTACGCAGACCATGTTGTAACCTATGGCCTTCCTGTCTTGCCGGGTTCTATGGTGTGCATTGCATACTGTGCTGATGGCACACCAATTTTAGGCGTACCAGGCGGTGTTCTATTTAGTAAACCAACAGCCTTTGATGAAATCGTGCCACGCCTCATTGCAGACGATGAGATTACAAAAGAAGATTGTATCTGTATGGGGCATGGTGGGTTCTTAGGATAAGAAGTTACAATGATCAATGAAATGCTTATAGAAAAATGGGTATTTACAAATGAGTTTATGATTATTTATTATTATTAAAAACAGTATGTAACAGTATGCAATATAAAAGGACTTTTAGTGATGAAGTTAAAAAACAATTTACTCTGTTTTTGGTACTTATTTTTAGGCTGTTCTTTTTCATATGGCTAATTTGTGGATTAGGCTACAATTTTTTTATAATGATAAAAGTTGAGCAGTCTAGAGTAGAACTGACGCAAGCTTTAAATGCATATTTTCCTCGAGAACAATATCTGATTGCTAGTGAAGTATATGAGTCGAACAGAAGAACTCTTTTATCAAAAGGCTAGCAATAGAAATAAGGAAAAGATTCATTACATAAAGATATAAAATCAATAAAACCTATAAGTGGGAATTGGACGTTAGTTGACCAAAGCTAAGACATCGTTATGTATATGAAAATGAATCATATAGAGTATATGTATCAAAAGGATCCAATAAATGATGGATATACTGTAGTGTTAGCACGTAATAATTGGTTAGAACTATTGCATTTATAATTAAATTGGTTTTGATTAATATACCCTTTATTTAGTAGATTACTTTTAACTAGAGGGCCTACTATAAAAAGAAAGAATGTCGTGTCTGTAGCAATAGAGGTCATTAGAATTGGCGACAAACGACCATCTGGATTTGGGTTTTCTATAGTATAAATGGAGAACATTCAGTTAAAAATATTCCTAAAAAATTAATGTGAGGATATGTGGATAGAAATTATTTTAAATTGAATAGGATACCTTTTTGCAGTTAAACTCTATCTTGGTTTTGCTCTTTATTTGTATTTCTACTAATGGGACTTATTCAGCTTCATTCTGTATATTAAAAGGCCGGAGCAGATGCAAATTCTTCAATTATATGAACAAAAAGTTAGAAACTATATCCTCAAAAATAAATGAGAAGTATTATGCATCTGGTAGAGCATCTCAAAAATAATAATCTTGAAATTACATATGACTCTGTTACAATTGACGATGTTAAAGAGATACTTTCAAAACAAAATATAGGTTGAACGAGATAAGCAAAAAAATCGTATAGTTGGACACGATTATGATGTTAATGTTTATATCGAACTATTTAAAGAACGAGGTTCTAATAAAGTGATTTTAATATTACAAAAAGAAACTAGAATTTTTCTTACGATAACAAATGATTTGTATACTTATTGATATTTATACTAGTCATATATGTTTAGTATAGGAGATTTTTATATTAGATATAATTTCCGTGTATGCTAAGAAAATATCGTTAATGAAAGAGCACCAATTCAATTATTGGTGTCCTTTCGAGTTATTCATTATAATTTTGTTTCCATAGCATTAGAAGATATTCTTTAGGCTGTAGTTAATTACGATGAGTGAAACTAGGGTGGTACTCTTTGTTAGCGATAGTACTGTACATATTACAGCTCGTGATGCCAAGGACAGTGGTATTCATGTAACTGGTGAAACAGTACAAGCTAAAAACCTAGTATTAGATAGTGCTAGTGATATCAACCTTGTAGCGGGCAAAAATACTGTCGATGTTAACAATACCTATAAAAGTTCTGGTTGGAGTGTCGGTGCTGGTATTAGTTTGACTGGTGGCGGACTTCTCAATATTAATGCGAGTGGCAATATGGCTCGTCAAAATGGCGATACCCATCAAGAAAGCTATGTACCAACGACGATTAAAGTCGCACAATTAGCACAACTTAAAGCAAAGCGAGATACTACTATTATTGGCTCTACTGTATCTGGTAAGAAAGTTGAAGTTGATACAGGTCGTGATTTACATATTCAAAGCTTACAAGATGTAGATAACTTTAAAGAACACAGTAAGTCTGCTGGCTTCTCTGTTTCCTCTAAACCTAATTTCAAGGATCCAACTGGTAGTATCAATGCTAGTGTAGGACGAATTGATAGCAAATGGAAAAGCGTGACTCACCAGGCTGGTATTTATGCTGGAGAAGATGGCTATGATATTCATGTAGGGAATGGTACTACATTAGAAGGTGCTGTCATTAAAAGTGCTGCTCCAAAAGCTAAGAATACATTGACTACTAAATCTCTTGAGATGAAAGATATCCAAAATGAAGCCGAGTATACACTATAGCAACAATGGATTGGCTATAACTACTATGGTAGTAAAAAGAAACTCGAAGAGATGAAGCGCAATGATAAAAAGGCTATGATAAGATTTATAACAGTATTGGTCTAGTTCCAAATTTAGGTGTAGGATCTAAAGGTAAAGCAAGCTCGACTACTCAATCTGCTATTTCTGATGGTATACTAACTGTAGATGGTAAAGAAATTGATACTAAGACGATTAATACCAATACCGAAAATACATTACATCAATTAGATAAAATTTTCGATAAAAAGAAAATTGAAGAACGTCAGGAGCTAGCACGTTTATTTTACTAAAAATGCATTTGAGAAGTACATCGCTTAAGTGATAAATATCATTGGAAAGAAGGCGGTCCCAGAGAAAAGTAGCTTTGCATGCACTGTCAGGGAGATTACCGCGCAATTGGCAGGTAATCCAAATGGATCAGAGCTGTAGCGGCAGGAATTAATGAACTAGCTATTAAAAAAGATAACTGATAAGGTGGGAAAAATCATCCGGATCAAGCCCAAATATTGAGTGCTGTTTTTGGGCATGCGACGGTTAATGAAGCAATTGATAAATCTGGAAACTCTGGGGCTGCAGTTTCAAACTATGGAACAAAATGGAATAAAGAATAATGTTCCTGTAGAATGGAGTGAAGTGCAATTAATAATTTTGTCTGATTATATAAGAGATTCAATGAGTGAAGCTGATCAAGCAAAATTAACTTTAGAACTAGCTGCAGGAACTACTGCGACTATTGCATTCCTTACTGTATGGTCTCAAAAAGAATGCTCCAGAAGTATTAGCTCTAGTTGCTGAGGGTACTACTGAAATGATTGTTCTTAATGCTGAAATAGTCGGTACTGTAAATGAATTTTATGATGTGTTTAAAAGCTGCGTGGGAAAAGTAGAACTAATATATGGGAACGTTTAAATAATTATCCAAATAATAATCGGAATAAAATAGAGAAGATGAAGGAAAATCCTTGGGACTATGAATAGAGTAGAGTATGTCGATTATCGGAATTATTATTATCGGATTATGATTTTATAGACAGTTAAGTCAAAAATAAAATAAATAATGGCAAGAGAAAACCTCGATAAAAGCAATTCATACTGTTGCTGTATCAGTTAATTGTGATTGGGATACTTCAAAATATATTGTTCAGGTACTGGGCCGGTATGCAGTACCTATTGATATTATTATTAATGGCTCTGAGTAATAGATTTAGGAGGGGAGAAGTTATATAAATATAAATTCTACTTTATTCTGTAAATAAAGGTTATTTTATATTGGATAGAAAACTATTCGATTAGAGAATTAGTTTATAATGATATTAATTTATTGCAATTAAATGCGGTTAAATAAGGTTCAGGTAGTGTAATATATTTTGTAAAACTGTTCTCAAATAGTTGAAAAGAGAATCAATTTTTCTTTTATGATTAAGTTACTTTAGAGTAAATTTTTCTTATATAAACTAATACAATAAATTCTTTAATATGATAGCAGATAGTTGATTACTCACAATCAACTATCTGCTATGTCGACGTACATCAAATGGATGCTCCTGCAAAACATGCTAGGAAGCATCCACGTGTTTAGGCTAGTAAATAATATGTGTCCAAGAAAATGGGGGCATATCACATTTGGCAGAGATGCTATTAAAATGATCCCCAATGTAGGATGGCTACACTGTTTTTAATGTTAGCGTATCAATCACTATGAACCGCTTCGTCCAATGTAAGGTCCTCTCGTTTTGTAGGCGTTTCGAGGACTGCCAATGGATGGTCTGTGCCCACCTCGCCGGATGGCAAATAGATATATTCTTGATTGATTGTATCGCCAAAGATATAGCCTGCTTGTAAATGCTCTTTATGAATACGACTCATAATGCTCCTTATATTGTACTTATAAAATCTGAATGTTTCAGTATGATGTAACATAAGAATCTTAATTATAATATCTTTTGTATTTTAAATTCTGCATAGTCTGCAGAAACGAGTTCTAATTTAGTGGTTCCATGTGTAGATGGAATTCGTTTGAAAGAGTTTTGGTCGTGTAAATGACCAAAATATGCATATATCTTACGATAGCGCTCCATAAGGTCTGTAAAGCCTGATGGGGCGTTATTTTCATTAAAGGGTGGATAATGTAGCAAGAGGATTCTTGTTACAGGAAGTGTTTCCTCGGTATTCTCTGTTTCAACATGTTTTTTTTGCAACGCTTGGATAGCGTGCTCCATTTCCTGTAATGCCGCTTCGGTACGCATAATTTCTCTATCATAGATAGATTGATCTGTATCCGGTTCAAAGCTAGCATCATCAGGACAAATATATCCGCGGGTGCCACCAAAGGCTAAGATGCATTGATGTTCGGTGGACTGGCTTTCACCAGTAAGCGTATTAACCTGAGTGGTGAGATTGATGATACGGGCCGTACCATGGCCTTGTAAAAAGGTAATAGCATTGCCCATAGCATTTTTCATTTTGTTGGCAGAGGACCACCAATAATCGTGGTTGCCGCGAATCATAAATTTTTGACCCGGGAGACTGGCAATTTCTTTGAGGTCGTAGAGTGCTTCATCGAGGCGCAAAGCCCAGCTCATGTCGCCTACGAGAAAGATAATGTCTTCATCGGTGACGGTGGACAGCCAATGTTCTTTTATACGTTGCCAATGATTGTCCCAGTGGGGACCGAATATGTTCATCGGCTTTGTAGGTGGATTGCCTGATAGATGAAGGTCTCCAATGGCGTAAATGTTCATATATATCCTTACTAGAGTTCTCTCACGTACGGAACTCGTAGTAGAGAATTCTTATTTTAATTCAAAATAGGGGGTAATATTCCGCAAAATCTTAGCAGCTCGTTCATCGTTGCATGTTTGTGGAATTTTATAGCCCACGTAGAGCGGCGTTGTAATATAGCGAGGAATTACCTTGATATATTCGTAACCGTCCTCTAGTTGGTAGAAGAAATAGTTATAAGACTGGGAATATTTTGCTAAGCTATCTAGTACGTAGCGCACAGTTTGTTGTAAACGCATGGTAATAGATTTAGCAGGTGTATCTGGTTTAAAACGTAAATTATATTCAAAGAACCCTATAATAGGATGTTTGGATAAGGTAATACGAATATCTTGATTTTCGTGTAACAACCAGCCGTTCATGTTTTCAACGGTAATATCCTCGTGATAATCGTAGTTGCGTAGGCCTATAATCTGGCTATGTGGGTGGCGTATGGAACCGCCCGACATGGGGCCGTGATTTTTAAAGAATAGAACGGATTCAAATTCTTTGGTGCTAATTGTTTCATGCCATTTATCCATGCCAAATTGAATAATACGTGTTGCTTCGTCGAGAGGGGTAGATAATTCCTGATCGCCTTCTGTTTCGATAATAACCGTAGGCATGTATCCTTGAGAACTGGGTATTTATTCATGAGCCAAATGATGTGACCATCTTGTGCCAGAATATCTGTTAACTTTGACCGGTCGCAGAATGGACAGCGCACACTTGCGTCACGCATATTTACAGGCTTTGTACGCCCTAGTGCAATGTCAAATATAAGTGGTTCGTTCATGGTGCGCTCTTTCATCTCATACCTTTAATCATACCATAAATGACAGTATTACACATGAAATAATGGTATAATATATTAATAATCTTTACCAAATTATAGGAGGTCTTATGAAACCGACAACCTTGGTATTTCCCATAGATGAACAAAATAGAATTTTGCTAGGTCGCAAGAAACGTGGCTTTGGCGCTGATAAATATAATGGATTTGGCGGTAAAATCAATGCTGGTGAAAGCTTTCGCCAATGCGCTGTGCGCGAACTATATGAGGAATCAGGCATACGCGTTGATGCGTCTGCTTTAGAATGCGTAGCCCTTTTTGACTTTCAGTTTCCTTATGATGAAAGTCTAACTCATGTGGGCTATGTATATTTTGTACGCGTTACCGATGTAAAACCTATTGAATCAGACGAGATGGAACCACATTGGTTTACATTCGCCGATGTCCCTTATGAGCATATGTGGGAAGGGGACCGTACGTGGCTTCCTATGCTATTAGAGGGCAAGTTATTAAAAGGTCCTATTCGTTTTGGCCCAGATAACAGCCATGTAGAGAACATGCGTTTAACAGAGGTCGACACAGTCATGGAAAGTGAACTGTTGGCCCGTATCGATATATATATTAATGAATAGAGTGTAGTGAAAGTATAGGATGTGCTTTCACATATACCTATATTGAGGAACTATGAAAGAGATGAATAACCCCAAGTGGGTGCCACAGTTGTTGGCGTGGTATGATGTAAATAAACGGGATTTGCCGTGGCGTGACTGCGGTGACCCTTATAAGGTGTGGGTGTCTGAGGTAATGAGCCAACAGACCCGCATTGAGGCGATGAAGCCTTATTATGATAATTGGATGCGTTTGTTTCCTACACTAGAAGACTTGGCAAAGGCCACAGAAGATGAGGTAGTTCATGCGTGGCAAGGCCTTGGTTATTATAGCCGTGCTCGGAATCTACGCCTAGGCGTACAAGATGTGGTGAATAATTATGGCGGCGTAGTGCCTCATAATCGCAAGGATATGGAATCTTTGAAGGGCGTCGGTTCCTATACGGCAGGTGCTGTGCTATCCATGGCCTATGGCGAGCCAGAGGTGGCCGTTGATGGCAATGTGTTGCGTATCTATGCCCGTTTGTACGGTATATTTGATGATATTTTGGGTACAAAGGGCAAGAAGGCCATAACTGCTATTGTAGAGGATACATTGCCTCACGATAGACCAGGCGATTTTAACCAAGCCTTGATGGATTTTGGTTCGGCCGTATGTATCCCTAAGACGCCACGCTGCAGTGAGTGTCCCATTGTTAATACGTGTCATGCGTATCAACATAATATAACTGATCAATTGCCTGTGCGTATCAAGAAAACAAAGGTTGTTGATGTGCCTGTCTTTGTAGGTATCCTTAGTTATGGCGATTATTATTTGCTACATAAACGCCCTAACCGAGGTCTGTTGCGTTCCATGTGGGAATTTCCATCTGTAGAAAATGCGGATTCTTATGATGCGGCAGAATCTGGTTTAACCGAGCTTGTAGGAACGTTGGGATTTGGGTTATCCTTGCAACCAGTTATTGTGAAAGAATTAACTCATGTATTTTCACATCGCAAATGGTTTATGAAGGCCTTTCGAGGCGATTTGCAGTATGAAGGCGCCCCTACATCAATCGAAGTGATACAAACGCAATTACCGAAGGATTGGATGCTCATCAAACGGGAGGAATTCGCCGATTATGCTTGGGCAGGGACCTCATGGTAAATTGACAGAATTATGTCCTATTGTAGAATAAATTTATGAGATGAACACTGATTTTATCTCAATGTATTAGACATTACTTGATATACAGTTAGGAGCGTATATGCAATTAATTATAAATATTGTGTTTCTCGTGGTGCTAGCCATAGCCTTTTTAGGCTTTTGGGGATTGTACCTCTATTTATGGAAACCGAAAAAACTATGGCCTGCGTGGCTGGCCTATATTTTGGTAGTCGTTGGCTGGTTCTGCGCGGTACGATACTATTTCTTATACCAAGTTGATCTATACGGCACGCCTTGGTATGAATGGCTTAACTTGTTTAGAACGGAAAGCTATGGCGTAGTATTCGCCATATTCTTGTGTATACCAGTTTTCATCGTATTGGCCTTGATTTATGCGCTGGTAAACCGCATCTCCCATAAGGTTCCCGTCGAAGAACGGACAGGGCGCCGAGCTTTCTTTAGAACCGTAGGTACCCTTGTACCTTTGGCTGCCATGGGTGGCGCTGGCTATGCTGCCTATGAAGGACAACGAGAAATCGTTGTGACCCATGAAAGCTTTGGTTATACCAATCTACCGCCAGGACTTGCAGATTATAAGATTGTACAACTCAGTGATATCCATATTGGGCCAAGCATCGACCTAGATGACTTTGACGAAATCTTGCGATTAGCACTATTAGAACACCCAAACCGCGTTGTCATCACCGGTGACCTTATCGATAAGATACAATGGTTACCTGAAGTCTGTGATCGCTTAAAGGTATTTGCAAAACAAATTCCAGATGGCGTAGACTATATCCTTGGCAATCATGAATTCCATCATGATGTCAATAAAATCGTCGATGATATTAAAACAAAAACGCCATTAAACGTATTGATTAATGACAACATCCAAATCATGGGTGGCAAACAACCGGTCTATATGGCTGGCGTATCCTATGACAATGAACGGCGTAAAGAAAATCGTGAAGCCATGATTGATAAGGCCTTGTCCGGTATCCCTAATAATGCCTTTGTTATTCTGTTGGCTCACCATCCAGAATTTTTTGATGAAGCTATCGAACGCAATGTGCCATTAACCTTGTCCGGCCATACTCATGGTGGACAAATTATCCTCTTTGGTATGCCTTGGGTACCGATTGGTACACCATATGTAAAAGGTCGCTATACAGAGAAAAATAGCGTATGCTACGTAAATAACGGATCTGGACACTGGTTCCCTATTCGTATTAACTGTCCGAGAGAAATTACGGTTATAACGTTCTTTGACGGAGTAGCTTAGACAGTGGCTTTGCTATATTAATATCTATAAAATTTAAGCAATTTTAGATGATTAAAGTTCATAATAAAACGAGGTATTGTATTTTGCATACGATACCTCGTTTTATTATATGAAGTTATATAAGAGTTGTGATATATTAGAGTTGAAATTTTAGTTGTGTCGATCAATAGAGTAGAGTTAATTTATAGGTGTAGATTAATGTATAGTAAATTTTTATCTACAGCGTTATTATATGTACTATTCCGCTTATTCTTATGGATATAGCCTTTATCTACTCAATGCTCACTGGTGGATATGAAGGAAATCTAAAAAGCAACAATACTAGCGGTGATAGTATTCCACATACTTTTATATCTGTTAAGTCATAAACAAGTAAAGCTATTAATACAAGCGTTTAAGCGAAATGGATTTAGAGAGATTAATAATCTAATATGTTTTCTAATCATATTTTTTTATGATATTAATAGCTATAAGGCTTATGCGGTAATAGAATTACAGCTTTTTTTGTTGTGTTGTGAAAGTATAGTCTTATGTTAGGAGTACGTATATGTTTTTTAAAACTCTATAATTATTTTTGTGCGAGGTATATTCATCTTTCTTTTTTTATAGGTATAACCGTTAGTCTAATTATAAATCCTGAAATAATAGAAGATGAAAATGATATTTATTTCTTCATTGCTTCTTATATCACAATATTAGTATTTTTATTTTTGGGTGGGGTTATGTTTATAGATATTTAGGACGTAAAAAGAAAACAGTGAGGATATAATGAACAACATATGGATTCCAGCATATAAAAATTTTGGCTAATACTGTTTTTGGATATAACTTCGTTTACTTATGATTTAGATCGTATCAAGTTAGTCTTAACTGATGATAATAATAAAAAGATATCTGTAGAGGCTAATGAAGTAATAAACTTTTTCTTATACTAACGAGCAAGCATTGTATTTAAATGAATTTAATTTTTACATCAGGTGTAGATAGAAAAGATTTTTCCACATCATTTTTTTATAAGGTTACTAACTCTACATTAATAGAGAAATTGGTGCATGATAGTGCTAATCTTTTAGATGATAAAGATATAGAACATTTCTTGATACGCCTTTCTGATGGTTTATTTAATATCGTATGTAGAAAAGGAAATTTCAAGATGGATAAGATTTTTTATGTAGAAAGACAATCACAACTCTATAAATATATTTGGACTAATAGAGGGAGCTATCAACAAAAACCATGAATCGATTGAATGAAATACGAAGTTACTTTGGCTATGAATGAAGAAATTGAATTTTCATATAAAGGATTAGAATGTTTTATAACTCCAAATAATGTTATTTGGGAATTTTTGGGTTAATGATGAATGTGTCATTAAAGAACCTGATTTAGATACTTTTTAACGATACCCTGCTTAGAAGGATATACAATAAGCGATATTTTTTTGCTAATGAACTGTATGATGAAAAAAATCTTTGTATATTTTTCTGAGTTCTGAATAGATAGAGGTCATAAACAAGTGAACTATATAAATAAATTAACATATGTCTCTTATGACGGATTTATAGAAATGGATAATCTACGTAATAACTATGATTCTGTTTTAGAGCTTGATTGTAAAGATATAACAACAGAAGATAAGTTCTGGTTTTATTTCGGATTATATTTTAACTTTCCTACACGGGTTGATAATTGGGCTGCTTTTTCCGATTGGATGAGAGATTTAGCGTTTTGGGATAGAAATAAATCTATTCTGATAATCTTTAAAAATGTTGATGAGTTATTTTGTAGAAATCTAACATTACAATCCTTAGCTATGTCAGTCTTTTGGGAAGAAGTATTACCATATTGGGAGAATGAAGTAATAAAAGTAACGAGTGGATCGATGCAGCCACGGCAATTTGATGTATATTGCGTTATGAGTCAATATGATGATTTTTAGTGCTTTTGCTTGATATAGTACTTTTATCGGTTTTTAATTTACGCAAAAGTAGCTGGTGGAGGGATATATTATAAAGAAAATGTTTATTAGAACTGTTTTTATTAGCCTTCTAGTATGCTTAACATTTCAGCTAAATTCTGTCTTTTGGGCAGATTTAAGTAGAAATAATCCTATACATATTATTGGTTTGGGAAAATATGTGGTACTAGCAGATGGAGGTCTTTATAATGCATATGAACAAAAGAATATAGAGTCTTTTGTTTATAGTGCTACCTCCACAAATACTAAGACCTATGTTGTTGGTGAATATGGCGTCTATATATTTGAAAATAAATTATCCTTTATAGAAATATCGTTTTATCCAAATCCATATAAGAAGAATACTGTCCATGAGCAAGTTATCAATTCAATATTTGAAGCATCTGGTGATTCGGTTATCATTTTATCTCAACTTTCAAAGATTGATAAAACTAAAGTAAAAAGAGCTATAAAATCTAGTGATCAAATATTTGATTACGGACGTTTACGTGACATTGATAAACAGTGGGTTGATTTATTAATTGGAAATTAAGTGATGAGAAAATTCAAATATATTTTTGATATAAGAGTAATGATAGGGATTGTAGCCATATTAAGTTTTAGTTTATACATATTCTCTGGAGCTACACTAAATTTTTATCAAAATCCTAGTAAGGAAATCGTTGTAATTGGTAACTATCAATTTAGTCGATATCCAATAGTTGAGTTAGAGGATAGGAGTAAGAATATATCACTTGAAGTGAGAGTTTATGCCAAATTATTGGAAGATAAAACACTTTATGTATTAGGTGAACGAGCCGTTTATATTATTGATGTAGAATCAAATAAGATACGCATGATTTATAATGATACCCCTTTGTTTGATCAGTACATAAGTAATGCGCAATTAGTGTCGCTATATGGTAGTAATATTGAGGCTGTTAATACATTATCGGATAAAGATAAGTATTATATAGACAAATTAATTACACCAGAGGTTTATTCGTCGTTAAGTTATGATAAAGACCATAAGCAGTGGCTTGATAGGATAGTAGATTTATTAAATCATTGATATTTAGATGAAGATTAAAAAGTATGAGACAGTTTTTTTAGTTGATGAATTCAGTAAGTTTAAGATTGAAGTAGTAGAGTTAATTCAATATGTAAGTAAATTTAAAAACACTTACGATGAATATACAAACTTATCTTTCAATAAATATTTTAGTTTTATTGGGGATAGAAGCAAATATTTTTTTATGTTTTTATGTTTCTTTTGATAAAAGCATATAATCAAGAATACTACAATATGTTATTTTTATGTAGGGCATACTCTTTTATGTTCTTTTTCGTTTTTTTATTACAAATTACATGCGATTGAATTATTATAAAAAGATTCTTTTAATTGGCTTAATGTCGTTACAATGATTTTTATTAATAATGGTTTTTGATTTTTGGGAATAGTATTACTATTTCTAGTTCTAATTTTAGGTTTAGTGGCACTACTGACTATATATTGGGAAATCAGGTGCTATGGAGTGTAGCTGTACCTGAGATATTCTTTCCACTTCTGATGGGGCTGATACTATTTGGGGCATTTGGAATCGATAAATTATGGTCTAATGATAAAACTATTGAAACGAATGGGATTATTTTTGATAATAAAGTTATTGATGTATGGTGGGGAAACAGAAATGATTTAACCGATGGACAGATTAAGACTTTAAAGTTCTATTATAGCCGTCAAGATAACTATCCTTTCTGGGTTGATATTTATAAAAGTGTTTTAATTGATAGTTTATGGTTTTATGGACGTAGTACTGTCCGTCAGTGGCATATGTTTAATGTGTTTTTAGCTTTTATTATGTATAACTTTGTTGTAACTTATACGATTGAGCCATCCATTTTAAGATATGCTTTATACATTTATCTCACATATACTGTATTTACTATGATATGTAGACGCTTGATAGATAGCAATAGCAGTATTTTCTGGCTTTTGTGTTTGTTTGTGCCTTTAGTTAATATATACGTACTATACTTGTTATATAATAAAACTTCGGCAGTATATGATCAGGAAAGTAACTCAATTTTTTTATTATCCTTTATAACTAATTAAACCCTGCTATGAGAATTTCATAACAGCGTTTATTGTAAAGGCTTTGAATTGGTGAAAGAAAATGAATAATTTTTGGGGTATAAAGGTATATTTTTATGTTACTATATTATAACTTTTATGTATTTACACAAAGATATATATTTTTAGCTTGGACAGATAACAAAAACTAATAAAGATGTAGCATTGAACATGCGCTTTTCCTAAAGTTTTTAAAATGCTTATGGTTTTCTCGTATTTATATATAGGGGGCTTAGTTTATATATATAAGTGCAGATGACTTTACTACTATTATGAGCAGTACCATTTTTGGTGTGGTCCTGATATTTCTATTATCTATGTTAATTACTATCCAAAAAAATCTTCTCCACATTATCATAATTGTAAAAAGGGTCTCTATTTATGTTAATGTACCCTATAATTGGTGTAGTTCTATATATATGGCTTAAATATAATGGGTTTTGATTTTTGAAAGGTATTATATATAAATGAAAAGTAGCTTCAAGATATATAGGTTACATTGGAACTCCATTAATAGTGATATATATAATGACCTATGCGCGTCATAACAACTTTTTTAGCTTCTTCTAATTATGATTCTGCTCGGTAGAGATGCTGGTTATCTTGATGATATGGATTATGATTTACGTGCATGTTCCAGGTGAAATACTCGACCGTTGAAGTTTATAATGACTATGAGATTGCGTGCTTAACGTCCTTTGGTGCCATTTTTGTGAATGGTAATGAGGGGAGTATTCGATATCTTATTGAAAGCGCGATGATGAGCCTCTTTTAAAAGAAAGTTACTCTTTATAAAGATAAAGCTAAGAACCGACAGGTTGTAGTGCTTAATAGCCGACAATCGTTAAGTGATAAAGAGAAAACCCCATCAAAAGTTAATTGATAGAGTTGATAAACGATTACCTACTTATGTTGACGTAAATCGAGGAACCAAAAATGGCTCAAGTTCTAAGAAGTCATAACAGGTACTGATAAAAGCTGATATAATTGCTTTAATAAAGTCTGAAAAAGGACGCTATAGTCTAATTTTCAGTAGTATATACTGAATGATTTAGAACCAGGCGTCCTCTATTTCCCGCTCATTTATGGTATG
>BNJU01004661.1_pt1 | contig 29516 bp, 30 predicted proteins | sample 8539281 | NCBI WGS metagenome assembly BNJU01 (sample SAMD00202456, study PRJDB9452) | human saliva metagenome | isolation source: human saliva | place: Japan
TTGTATCTATCCAAGAAGCTAAGACTCAAGATGCAGTAGATAAAGCTTTGCAAGCAGCTCTAACTTCTATCAACCAGCTTCAAGCGACTCCGAAAGAGGAGCCGAAACCAGAGGAACCAGCCCAACCAGAAGAGCCTAAGATTGACTACGATAAGGCAATGGCAAGCTTGGCAGAGGCTATTCAAAACAAGACCAAGGAACTAGGTGACGATAAGGAAGCTAAGAAGAAACTAGTTGAGTTGTCAGAACAAGCTCTTGTATCTATCCAAGAAGCTAAGACTCAAGATGCAGTAGATAAAGCTTTGCAAGCAGCTCTAACTTCTATCAACCAGCTTCAAGCGACTCCGAAAGAGGATCCGAAACCAGAGGAACCAGCCCAACCAGAAGAGCCTAAGATTGACTACGACAAGGCAATGGCAAGTTTGGCGGAGGCTATTCAAAACAAGACCAAGGAACTAGGCAACGATAAAGAAGCTAAGAAGAAACTAGTCGAGTTGTCAGAGCAAGCCATCGCAGCCATCGAAGCAGCTAAAACTCAAGATGCAGTCGATAAGGCCTTGCAAGCAGCTCTAACATCTATCAACCAGCTTCAAGCGACTCCGAAAGAGGATCCGAAACCAGAGGAACCAGCCCAACCAGAAGAGCCTAAGATTGACTACGACAAGGCAATGGCAAGTCTGGCGGAGGCCATTCAAAACAAGACCAAGGAACTAGGTGATGATAAGGAAGCTAAGAAGAAACTAGTTGAGTTGTCAGAACAAGCTCTTGTATCTATCCAAGAAGCTAAGACTCAAGATGCGGTAGACAAAGCCTTGCAAGCAGCTCTAACTTCTATCAACCAGCTTCAAGCGACTCCAAAAGAGGAACCAAAACCAGAGGAACCAGTCCAACCAGAAGAGCCTAAGATTGACTACGATAAGGCAATGGCAAGTTTGGCAGAGGCTATTCAAAAACAAGACCAAGGAACTAGGGTGACGATAAGGAAGCTAAGAAGAAACTAGTTGAGTTGTCAGAACAAGCTCTTGTATCTATCCAAGAAGCTAAGACTCAAGATGCGGTAGACAAAGCCTTGCAAGCAGCTCTAACTTCTATCAACCAGCTTCAAGCGACTCCAAAAGAGGAACCAAAACCAGAGGAACCAGCCCAACCAGAAGAGCCTAAGATTGACTACGACAAGGCAATGGCAAGTTTGGCAGAGGCTATTCGAAACAAGACCAAGGAACTAGGTGATGATAAGGAAGCTAAGAAGAAACTAGTTGAGTTGTCAGAACAGGCTCTTACTGCTATTGAAGCAGCCAAGACTCAGGATGCAGTCGATAAGGCCTTGCAAGCAGCTTTAACTTCTATCAATCAGCTTCAAGCAACTCCGAAAGAGGAAGTAAAACATTCTGTAGTTCCAACTGAAGGGGATATGGTACTAGTTCAAGCTCAACCAAGTCTTGAAGTAGTAGAAGAAGCCATCAACTTCAAGACAGTTAAACAAGAAGATCCAACTTTGCCAGAAGGTGAAACTCGCGTAACTCAAGTAGGTCGCGCAGGCAAGGAACGTATTTTGACTGAAGTAGCACCAGATGGAAGCCGTATTACAAAACTTCGTGAAGTTGTTGAAGTGGCGCAAGATGAGATTGTGCTAGTCGGAACTAAGAAAGAAGAATCAGGCAAAACAGAGGCAGCTATCCATGAAGTGCCAGAGTTTACTGGTGGTGTAAATGGCTCTGAAGCAGCTATCCATGAAGTACCAGAGTTTACTGGTGGTGTAAATGGCTCTGAAGTAGCTATCCATGAAGTACCAGAGTTTACTGGTGGTGTAAATGGCTCTGAGGCAGCTATCCATGAAGCACCAGAGTTTACTGGTGGTGTCAATGGTGCTGAGGCAACTGTTCACAGAGTTCTAAACTTTGAAGGAGGAGTTCCTGGAGGAGAAAGTCCTATTTACAAAGTCCTTGCTTTTACTGGCGGTGTAAATGGTACGACTCCAGCCACTCACGAAATCGCAACATACAAGGATGAGCAGGCGCAAGTAGTTCAGGCTATGTTACAAGACAAGATTGACCAAGCATCTGTAAATCGTAAAAACACCCTCCCAGAGACAGGTGCGAAAGAAACTACTGGCCTTGCAACATTAGGAGCTGTAGGAGCACTTCTTGGATTGTCTGCACTGGGAAAGAAAAAAGAAGATCAGTAAAATCTGTAGAACTCAAGAGGCACTTTTGAGGAAGTATAGATTTTGTGGGAAGTTATGGAAGGGCAATCGTTTTATTGAAACAAAATAATGCGATAACTGTCTTAACTTTAGAGATTAGAACCTATAGCTAATCTCAATTATAAAAAGCGAGCAAAAGGCGTTTTCTGAGGATCAGAATTCAGTCTGGCTCGCTTTTTTGGTTACGACAGTTCAGCATCTGGATGAGAGTGAAAAGAGTCAAAATTCATTTCTTATACTCATTTATAGTGGATTGAAATAAGATATGAACAAACGGATTAGGAAAGTCAAATTAATTTCTAAAACCATTTTTAGAATCCTTGGTGTACTATTCTAGATTCAATCAATTATAAAATCAAAAAGAGCAGAAATTTCCACAACATAAGCACATCTAGTAAAAGTTCTTTTTAAAGACTCTTTCCTTGCTTTCCTAGGATACATTAATTAGATAGTAAATTTCCAACTTTATACATGTAGTTCAATATTTCTTAAGTATCTTATCAACAAAGAAGTGCCCTTTGATTTTTAAATGAGTATTTAGTTATGTAACCCAGTACTTCAGGGGTTAAATTCACTGGCAGGTTTAGATTCATTCTACTGATACTAGAGAACAAGAAAAACTATTCGCAGACTGATAGCTATCCATTTTTTTATCTTTTTATCTAACAATCTGGAAGCTTTTGCTTGTATTTTTTTGACAGTAGCCCAGTACTTTGTTGGAGATTTTATTCGTACCTTGTTTTCGGCCACAGATAGTATTTGTAAAAATGATTTAAGGTCGAATTTTAGTAGTTTTTGTTTGTCTGTCTTATATAGATTTTTAATAGCTTTTAAACAAGTAAAATTACATATATTTTCATTGATTTTTTTCTTTTTATAATATTTTTAGTGGTTTAAGGTCAAATTCCTTGCTTTTATCCCTTAAAAATGTATAATGGAGATGACAAATAATGAAAATAAGGAGAAAAAAGATGTTTTTTAAACGCTCAAACGGAGAATTCCGTGAAACCGATCGAGTGACTCGCTTCAAATTGATCAAGTCTGGAAAGAATTGGTTGCGTGCATCCACTTCAAACTTTGGACTTCTAAAAGTGATTCGTGGTCAAGTCGAAGAAACTATTGTAGCTGAAGTGCGTGAAGATGCGGGAATGACAGGTCGTAGTTTCTTAAAAAGGAGCTGCGGTCGCAGTGGCTGTTCTCAGCCTAGCATCGTTTGTAAACACTAGTTATGCGGATGAGTTAGGAAAGGATGAGGTTGCTACATCAGCTGTAGTGAATACTCCTGCAGTGGCCTCAGAACCAGCAGCATTGAATGAGCAAGACTCTAAAGAAGTGGTGGGAACTCTTAATGAATCTGCTACAGAGGCACCTGCATCTACAACACCTTCGTCTGAAGTAGTTGAAACTGTTCCTGCGTCAGATGATAAGACTATCTTGGAACAAAATGCTTCTGAAGCAGCCTTGTTGAACAAAATCGCAGAAAAATATGCGTCTAACCATCAAAATACAGAGCAAAAAGAAGCAATCAATGATGCTGTTGCTAAAGTTCAATCAGAATTGACAGCAGGAGATAAGTTGACAGACACTGATGCTACTGCTCAATCATACGCTGATCAACGTGCACGTTTGAGCAAGTCAGTGGATGACATGATGGCAACATTGACAGCAGCAGGTTTTGAAGGAAACACAACTGTTAATGGTGCACCAGCAATATCAGCACAGTTAGCACCAATTTCTACAGATACTAAAGGTCCTGAAGCTACTGTACCAGCTATTTCAAATCCTAACGGTGCATCTATTGAAGATGCAGACTTCAACAAGTCTGGTTATGCCTTGGACCCAAATGAAGGTCGTTATACTTTGGTATTTGGCAATTCCTTAAAACGAATCAATCAACTGGCAATAAAACTTATTTTGATTACTACGCAACACTTTCAGTAGATCGTTCAGCAATTAAAGGTAATCTTTCAGAGAAGCCTGATGTTTATTTGCGTATCATCAAGAAGTCTGATGGTTCTGAAGCCTTCACTCGTACTATCAAAGCTGGTGAAAGCAATATCTCGCTTCCAGGTTACATCACAGATAACAATACTGATGTTACAAATACATTGACTTATACAGGTGCTAATGGAACTGATCCTGGTAACGTGACATTCTCATTTGTTAACCCGAAACTTGAGTATGAAACACTTCAAATTCGTGACACCAACTTCCCAGGTAACGAAAACGAAGATAAACCAAACATTCAAACTTCTGTTCCATATGCAACGGTAAATCAAACAACTCACTATAAAGTAGTTGATAGCAACAAGTACACAGAAGGAAAACTATATACACCTACTGGAAATGAAACAGATCTTGCATCTTACACTCAAACAGGTCTTGCGGGTCAACAATTTACAGCTTCAAACAACCGTGATATCCCTGGTTACAAGCATGTAGCTGCTACAACAGATTCTACTCAAAAAACATCTGGTATCCTTGGTAAAGGTGTTGTAGGTCAAAAACTTGTCGAACTTCAGGGTGGAGCAAATCACTATTATGTGAAACGTATTTCTGAAATCGTTGATACAGAAGGGTCAACTGTAACTAAATTCTACGCTCTTGATCCGTCTCAAGTTAATAACTTTACTACATCTGATATTGGTACAGAAGATGTGTCGAAATACACACTCATTTACACTAGTAAAGTTAATAAAGCTGGTGAAGAGTGGAAGTCTGACGAGACAAAAGTTACAAAAGTAAACAGTAAAAATGGTGATTACTATCTTGAAGTCAACGAAAAAGCTGGAAGCAAATCACTCATTATTACTGGTTGGTCGTCTACTACTGAGACAGATACTTATAAACAAATGGATGGAACTTTGCACACTTATCCACGTCCATTCAAAGGTGCTCCAAATCCTGCGTTGACACCTTCTGGATCAGGTAATAACAGTTACAACGTCATCGCTGGTAAAGTTCCAGAGATCCAAGCTGAAGGATCTGTTGCCAATGACCCAACTGCTCCAAATGGTAAAGTGTACTCTGACTTGAAGGGTTACTCTTCATTCTCGAATAACTATTCAATTCCAAGTAGCCTTAAACCATCTACTGATGTAAACTACTACTTTGTCAAGTCTGATGTTAAAGGTAATGTCTATGTACACTACGTTGATACAGAAGGCAAGCCAATCAAGGAAGATGTTACTGCTGAAAAAGCTCAACCAGTAGACAAAGCCTACGATACAGTTAAAAACAACCGTCCGGAAAAGATTGAATTCGAAGGTAAGACTTATGAATTGGTTCCAGCTGGTAAGTACACAGTAGGTGAAGTAGATGACCAAGGTCACTTGAAGTCAACAGACCCAACAACTGGTAAAGTCATCGAAGGTGATAAGAATGTCACTTATGTCTACAAACTTAAAGAGGGCGAAGTAGTTATTACTTATGTAGATGTAAATGGTAAAGAGATTCAAAAACCTCGTCAGGATACACCAAACTCACCATATAACACATCATATAACACCACTGAGGAAGGCGAAAAACCAGACACTATCAAGAGTGAAGATGGTAAGACCTATAAGATCGTACCAAAAGGAGACTACCCAGTAGGTAAGGTTGATGGCGATGGTCACCTTGAATCATCTGACCCAGTTAAAGGCAAGGTTACTAAACCAAAATCAACCATCACTTATGTTTATAAAGAAGTGAATGGTAATGTCTATGTACATTACGTTGATACAGAAGGCAAGCCAATCAAGGAAGATGTTACTGCTGAAAAAGCTCAACCAGTAGACAAAGACTACAATACAGTTAAAAACAACCGTCCGGAAAAGATTGAATTCGAAGGTAAGACTTATGAATTGGTTCCATCTGGTAAGTACACAGTAGGTGAAGTAGATGACGAAGGTCACTTGAAGTCAACAGACCCAACAACTGGTAAGGTTATCGAAGGTGATAAGAATGTAACCTATGTTTACAAACTTAAGGAAACCCCAGCTGAGCCTAAGAAGGGTGAGGTCATCATCACTTACGTAGACGAAAATGGCAAGGAAATCGAAAAACCTCGTCAAGATACACCAAACTCACCATATGACACTCCATATAACACCACTGAGGAAGGCGAAAAACCTAACACTATCAAGACACCAGACGGTAAGACCTACAAGATCGTACCGAAAGGAGACTACCCAGTAGGTAAGGTTGATGGCGATGGTCACCTTGAATCATCTGACCCAGTTAAAGGCAAGGTTACTAAACCAAAATCAACCATCACTTATGTTTATAAAGAAGTGAATGGTAATGTCTATGTACATTACGTTGATACAGAAGGCAAGCCAATCAAGGAAGATGTTACTGCTGAAAAAAAGCTCAACCAGTAGACAAAGACTACAATACAGTTAAAAAAACAACCGTCCGGAAAAAGATTGAATTCGAAGGTAAGACTTATGAATTGGTTCCATCTGGTAAGTACACAGTAGGTGAAGTAGATGACGAAGGTCACTTGAAGTCAACAGACCCAACAACTGGTAAGGTTATCGAAGGTGATAAGAATGTAACCTATGTTTACAAACTTAAGGAAACCCCAGCTGAGCCTAAGAAGGGTGAGGTCATCATCACTTACGTAGACGAAAATGGCAAGGAAATCGAAAAACCTCGTCAAGATACACCAAACTCACCATATGACACTCCATATAACACCACTGAGGAAGGCGAAAAACCTAACACTATCAAGACACCAGACGGTAAGACCTACAAGATCGTACCGAAAGGAGACTACCCAGTAGGTAAGGTTGATGGCGATGGTCACCTTGAATCATCTGACCCAGTTAAAGGCAAGGTTACTAAACCAAAATCAACCATCACTTATGTTTATAAAGAAGTGAATGGTAATGTCTATGTACATTACGTTGATACAGAAGGCAAGCCAATCAAGGAAGATGTTACTGCTGAAAAAAAGCTCAACCAGTAGACAAAGACTACAATACAGTTAAAAACAACCGTCCGGAAAAGATTGAATTCGAAGGTAAGACTTATGAATTGGTTCCATCTGGTAAGTACACAGTAGGTGAAGTAGATGACGAAGGTCACTTGAAGTCAACAGACCCAACAACTGGTAAGGTTATCGAAGGTGATAAGAATGTAACCTATGTTTACAAACTTAAGGAAACCCCAGCTGAGCCTAAGAAGGGTGAGGTCATCATCACTTACGTAGACGAAAATGGCAAGGAAATCGAAAAACCTCGTCAAGATACACCAAACTCACCATATGACACTCCATATAACACCACTGAGGAAGGCGAAAAACCAGACACTATCAAGAGTGAAGATGGTAAGACCTATAAGATCGTACCGAAAGGAGACTACCCAGTAGGTAAGGTTGATGGCGATGGTCACCTTGAATCATCTGACCCAGTTAAAAGGCAAGGTTACTAAACCAAAATCAACCATCACTTATGTTTATAAAGAAGTGAATGGTAATGTCTATGTACATTACGTTGATACAGAAGGCAAGCCAATCAAGGAAGATGTTACTGCTGAAAAAAAGCTCAACCAGTAGACAAAGACTACAATACAGTTAAAAAAACAACCGTCCGGAAAAAGATTGAATTCGAAGGTAAGACTTATGAATTGGTTCCATCTGGTAAGTACACAGTAGGTGAAGTAGATGACGAAGGTCACTTGAAGTCAACAGACCCAACAACTGGTAAGGTTATCGAAGGTGATAAGAATGTAACCTATGTTTACAAACTTAAGGAAACCCCAGCTGAGCCTAAGAAGGGTGAGGTCATCATCACTTACGTAGACGAAAAATGGCAAGGAAATCGAAAAAAACCTCGTCAAGATACACCAAACTCACCATATGACACTCCATATAACACCACTGAGGAAGGCGAAAAACCAGACACTATCAAGAGTGAAGATGGTAAGACCTATAAGATCGTACCGAAAGGAGACTACCCAGTAGGTAAGGTTGATGGCGATGGTCACCTTGAATCATCTGACCCAGTTAAAGGCAAGGTTACTAAACCAAAATCAACCATCACTTATGTTTATAAAGAAGTGAATGGTAATGTCTATGTACATTACGTTGATACAGAAGGCAAGCCAATCAAGGAAGATGTTACTGCTGAAAAAGCTCAACCAGTAGACAAAGACTACAATACAGTTAAAAACAACCGTCCGGAAAAGATTGAATTCGAAGGTAAGACTTATGAATTGGTTCCATCTGGTAAGTACACAGTAGGTGAAGTAGATGACGAAGGTCACTTGAAGTCAACAGACCCAACAACTGGTAAGGTTATCGAAGGTGATAAGAATGTAACCTATGTTTACAAACTTAAGGAAACCCCAGCTGAGCCTAAGAAGGGTGAGGTCATCATCACTTACGTAGACGAAAATGGCAAGGAAATCGAAAAACCTCGTCAAGATACACCAAACTCACCATATGACACTCCATATAACACCACTGAGGAAGGCGAAAAACCTAACACTATCAAGACACCAGACGGTAAGACCTACAAGATCGTACCGAAAGGAGACTACCCAGTAGGTAAGGTTGATGGCGATGGTCACCTTGAATCATCTGACCCAGTTAAAGGCAAGGTTACTAAACCAAAATCAACCATCACTTATGTTTATAAAGAAGTGAATGGTAATGTCTATGTACATTACGTTGATACAGAAGGCAAGCCAATCAAGGAAGATGTTACTGCTGAAAAAGCTCAACCAGTAGACAAAGACTACAATACAGTTAAAAACAACCGTCCGGAAAAGATTGAATTCGAAGGTAAGACTTATGAATTGGTTCCATCTGGTAAGTACACAGTAGGTGAAGTAGATGACGAAGGTCACTTGAAGTCAACAGACCCAACAACTGGTAAGGTTATCGAAGGTGATAAGAATGTAACCTATGTTTACAAACTTAAGGAAACCCCAGCTGAGCCTAAGAAGGGTGAGGTCATCATCACTTACGTAGACGAAAATGGCAAGGAAATCGAAAAACCTCGTCAAGATACACCAAACTCACCATATGACACTCCATATAACACCACTGAGGAAGGCGAAAAACCAGACACTATCAAGAGTGAAGATGGTAAGACCTATAAGATCGTACCGAAAGGAGACTACCCAGTAGGTAAGGTTGATGGCGATGGTCACCTTGAATCATCTGACCCAGTTAAAGGCAAGGTTACTAAACCAAAATCAACCATCACTTATGTTTATAAAGAAGTGAATGGTAATGTCTATGTACATTACGTTGATACAGAAGGCAAGCCAATCAAGGAAGATGTTACTGCTGAAAAAAAGCTCAACCAGTAGACAAAGACTACAATACAGTTAAAAACAACCGTCCGGAAAAGATTGAATTCGAAGGTAAGACTTATGAATTGGTTCCATCTGGTAAGTACACAGTAGGTGAAGTAGATGACGAAGGTCACTTGAAGTCAACAGACCCAACAACTGGTAAGGTTATCGAAGGTGATAAGAATGTAACCTATGTTTACAAACTTAAGGAAACCCCAGCTGAGCCTAAGAAGGGTGAGGTCATCATCACTTACGTAGACGAAAATGGCAAGGAAATCGAAAAACCTCGTCAAGATACACCAAACTCACCATATGACACTCCATATAACACCACTGAGGAAGGCGAAAAACCAGACACTATCAAGAGTGAAGATGGTAAGACCTATAAGATCGTACCGAAAGGAGACTACCCAGTAGGTAAGGTTGATGGCGATGGTCACCTTGAATCATCTGACCCAGTTAAAGGCAAGGTTACTAAACCAAAATCAACCATCACTTATGTTTATAAAGAAGTGAATGGTAATGTCTATGTACATTACGTTGATACAGAAGGCAAGCCAATCAAGGAAGATGTTACTGCTGAAAAAGCTCAACCAGTAGACAAAGACTACAATACAGTTAAAAACAACCGTCCGGAAAAGATTGAATTCGAAGGTAAGACTTATGAATTGGTTCCATCTGGTAAGTACACAGTAGGTGAAGTAGATGACGAAGGTCACTTGAAGTCAACAGACCCAACAACTGGTAAGGTTATCGAAGGTGATAAGAATGTAACCTATGTTTACAAACTTAAGGAAACCCCAGCTGAGCCTAAGAAGGGTGAGGTCATCATCACTTACGTAGACGAAAATGGCAAGGAAATCGAAAAACCTCGTCAAGATACACCAAACTCACCATATGACACTCCATATAACACCACTGAGGAAGGCGAAAAACCTAACACTATCAAGACACCAGACGGTAAGACCTACAAGATCGTACCGAAAGGAGACTACCCAGTAGGTAAAGTGGACGAAGATGGCCATTTGGAATCATCTGATCCAATTAAAGGTAAAGTTGACAAACCTAAGTCAATCATCACTTACGTTTATAAAGAAGTGAAGGAAGAACCAACTCCAGACAAGCCTGTAGAGCCAACTCCAGGCAAACCTGTAGAACCAACTCCAGACAAACCTGTAGAGCCAACTCCAGATAAGCCTGTAGAGCCAACTCCAGACAAACCTGTAGAACCAACTCCAGACAAACCTGTAGAACCAACTCCAGACAAGCCTGTAGAGCCAACTCCAGACAAGCCTGTAGAACCAACTCCAGACAAGCCTGTAGAACCAACTCCAGATAAGCCTGTAGAACCAACTCCAGACAAACCTGTAGAACCAACTCCAGACAAGCCTGTAGAGCCAACTCCAGACAAGCCTGTAGAACCAACTCCAGATAAGCCTGTAGAACCAACTCCAGACAAACCTGTAGAACCAACTCCAGACAAGCCTGTAGAACCAACTCCAAACAAACCTGTAGAGCCAACTCCAGACAAACCTGTAGAGCCAACTCCAGACAAACCTGTAGATCCAACACCAGATAAGCCTGTAGAACCAACTCCAGACAAACCAGTGGATCCAACACCAGGTAAACCGGTGAACCCAACACCAGGTAAACCAGTGGATCCAACACCAGGTAAGCCAGTGAACCCAACACCAGGTAAACCGGTGAATCCAACACCAGGTAAGCCAGTGAACCCAACACCAGGTAAACCAGTGGATCCAACACCAGGTAAGCCAGTGGATCCAACACCAGGTAAACCAGTGAATCCAACCCCAAGTAAACCAGTTTCAGAACAACCAGCTAATCCAACATCGGATAAGGCACAACTTCCAAATACTGGTGAAACTACATCTGCAGGATCAACTGTACTCGGAGTAGTTGCAGGACTTGTAGGATTGGCAGCACTTGGACGTCGTAAGAAGGAAGACGAAAAATAGTCATCTTTCTTAGGAGAGTAATGTTACTTTATTTAAAATAACGACTCACATTGACGATCAAATCTGGCTTTAACTAATAGAAAAGAGTGGCTATCCCCCACTTTGGGGATAACATTTAGAAAATCTTTTCAACATAAAACGCATAATATCAAGGTTTTTGAATATCTGATATTATGCGTTTTTCTGATTTTAAAGATCTTTGGGCTCATTGTCAACTGTAGTGGGTTGAATAAAAACTAACATCTGGAGAGGACAATTGATGTCCTCTTCATTTTTATATTCAGAGCGATGAAAATTCGTTTCTTAAAGTTGTCAAAGTTCCTAAAACCAAAGGCATTTCGTTTGATGAGTTTAATGAGATTATTGGTTGCTTCCAATTTAGCGTTGGAATAGGGCAATTGAAGGGCGTTGACAATTTTCTCTTTGTCCTTGAGGAAGGTTTTGAAGATAGTCTGAAAAAGAGGATGAACCTGTTTAAGATTGTCCTCAATGAGTCCGAAAAATTTGTCTGGCTCCTTGTTCTGAAAGTGAAAAAGCAAGAGCTGATAGAGATTATAGTGGTGTCTCAAGTCTTCTGAATAGCTCAAAAGCTTGTCTAGAATCTCCTTATTTGTTAAGTGCATGCGAAAAGTAGGGCGATAAAATCGCTTATCGCTGAGTTTACGACTATCTTGCTGGATGAGCTTCCAGTGGCGCTTGATGGCTTTGTATTCATGGGATTTTCTATCAAATTGATTCATGATTTGAACACGGACACGACTCATAGCACGGCTAAGATGTTGCACAATGTGAAAACGATCTAGAACGATTTTAGCATAAGGAAAAAGCTGTTTAGCCAAGTTATAGTAAGGACTAAACATATCCATAGTAATGATTTTCACTCGACATCGGACCGCTCTATCGTAGCGAAGAAAGTGATTGCGGATGATAGCTTGTGTTCTTCCCTCAAGAACAGTAATGATATTGAGCTGATCAAAATCTTGTGCGATAAAACTCATCTTTCCCTTGGTAAAGGCATACTCATCCCAAGACATAATCTCTGGAAGACGAGAAAAATCATGCTTAAAGTGAAAGTCATTGAGCTTACGAATGACAGTTGAAGTTGAAATGGATAGCTGATGTGCAATATCAGTCATAGAAATCTTTTCAATCAACTTTTGAGCAATCTTTTGATTGATGATGCGAGGAATTTGATGATTCTTTTTTTGACGATAGAAGTCTCAGCGACCATCAATTTAGAGCAATGATAGCACTTAAATCGACGCTTTCTAAGGAGGATTCTAGTAGGCATACCAGTCGTCTCAAGGTAAGGAATCTTAGACGGTTTTTGAAAGTCATATTTCTTCATTTGATTTCCGCAATCAGGACAAGATGGGGCATCGTAGTCTAGTTTAGCTAGGATTTCCTTGTGTGTATCCCTATTGATGACATCTACAATTTTAATGTTTGGGTCTTTGATATCAAGGAGTTTTGTGATAAAATGTAATTGTTCCATATGATTCTTTCTAATGATGGTTTCGTCGCTTTTCATTATAGATCTTATGGGACTTTTTTTCTACACAAAATAGGCTCCATAATATCTATAGGGGATTTACCCACTACAAATATTATAGAGCCGATCTTTGACCCAGCCTCTTTTTATGCATTGCCAAAACAAAAAGTCTTTCTATGAGCTAAAGCTCCTCATAAATCACAACAAAAGGAAGAACCTAAAGAAAGTTTTTAGCAGAGTGGGAGTTCTCTTTTGATCAAACTAGAGTTGATGTTTGGTAAGTTTTATTTGTGATAGGTGAGTCGAATACTAGGAATTTCCGGCATTGAAAATTTTGGGAATGGCGTTTCTTTAGATGAAGTAAGGTGATAGGTTTGACTTGCTCAAGTTTAAGGGGGATTGAATTTTTGAAAAACTCTCTAATCATCTTCTAAGAATATATAGTAGATTGAATCTAGAATAGTACACTAAGGATTCTAAAACGTTTAGAAATTAATTTGACTTTCCTAATCTCTTTGTTCACATCTTATTTCAATTCACTATACTAATAAGGGAGAAGTATTCGGTTATAGGACTTGAGCAAACTAAAAACCAGCGACTTTAATCGCTGGTTGCTCATATGCTTGTTCACTTGAAAGGGATGAAGGCTTATCTAGACTTTCTATTTCTACGATAGCCATTTAATTTTTTATTTTCCCAATAACTGTTAAAGATTTTTTCTTTACTTTCACGATCAATTTCTAGGAAATAAGCATAGAGGAGATCGATTAAGATCAACATAGGAAGTTGGGCAGAAATGCGTTGGATATAGGAAGCCTGACTCTGGCTTGCTACCAGTACAGTTTCTGTAAATTCCTGAGTTTCCTTGCTAGGCGTACTAGTAAAAAGAACAGTTTTAGCCCCCATATCTTGAGCGTCTAGTAGACTGTCAATGATAGATGGAGTTGTTCCTGAAAGGGAAAAGCCAAAGACCAAACATTTTTCATCGATGATACTGGTTGTCCAAGCGAAACCATCTGGATCTGTCAAAGCCTCACAAACGACTCCAAGTCTCATGAAACGCAATTTCATCTCACGCGCAACGAGGCCAGAACTTCCAGTGCCAAAAAAATAGACGCGTTCTGATTGATCAATCATTTGGGCAATGCGCTCCAGTTGGTCATCATCAATCAATTCTTGTGTCATTTCTCGGATATTTGTATAGCTTCTCAAGACTCTTTGGGTCAAAGGATTCATATCCTGTTGTGGGATGGAAAGGATATCCTTTTGTTGTTGGTATTTGAAAATAAATTCCCGATAGCCCGTAAAGCCACATTTTTTGGCAAAACGAGTGAGAGCCGCTTGAGAAATATGAAGTTTTTGAGTGACCTGCTGAGAAGACAAGTCATCATGAATGGTATCTGCCTGCAAAAAATAGCGGGCAATCTCTTGCTCTAAATCGGTCATTTCTTCAAAGTGAAGATCAATAATCGTAGAGATGTCTGGCTTGTTCATGGGACTCCTTTGTAGTTATTTGTTAAACATTATTTGTCAATAAAAGATAACAAATAAAATAGCGCCTACTTCTATTATACCACAGTTGCTTTGTTTTTGGGATAAAAAGGAAAAGTCTTTTCTTTTTCCATAATTTTCTCTTCAAATTATGGTACAATGGAGATTGAGATTTTGATTAGAAATGAGACTGATTTGTATGAGAAAATTCAATAGCCATTCGATACCGATTCGGCTTAATTTATTGTTTGCAATCGTTATTTTGCTTTTCATGACCATCATTGGTCGCTTGCTCTATATGCAAGTTTTGAACAAGGATTTTTATGAAACCAAGTTAGCGTCTGCTAGCCAAACACGGGTAACAACGAGTTCTGTTCGTGGTGAAATCTATGATGCGGCTGGAAAACCATTGGTAGAAAACAGCGTCAAACAAGTGGTGGCTTTCACACGAAGCAATAAGATGACAGCTAAAGATTTAAAGGATATTTCCACTAAACTCTTAACGTATGTAACGGTATCCTCACCAGATTTGACGGAACGTCAAATGGCTGATTATTATCTAGCAGATCCAGCTGTCTATAAAAAAACGGTAGAAGCTCTTCCTAAGGATAAACGTTTTGATTCTGATGGTAATCAGTTGTCTGAAGCTCAACTTTATAACAATGCTGCTGAGAGTATCACTTCTAATCAACTGAATTATTCAGAGGATGAAAAGAAGGCTATCTACCTCTTTAACCAGCTCAATGCAGTTGGTAATTTTGCGACAGGGAATATTCAAACAGATCCCTTGAGTGATACACAGGTGGCTATCGTTGCTTCGGCTTCTAAGGAATTACCTGGTATTAGCATCTCAACTTCGTGGGATAGAAAGGTTTTAGAAACCTCGCTTTCATCTATCGTTGGAAGTGTCTCTAGTGAGAAATCAGGTCTTCCAGCTGAGGATGTGGATGCTTATTTGCAAAAAGGCTATTCACTTAATGACCGTGTTGGAACTTCTTATCTAGAAAAACAATACGAAGAAGTTCTACAAGGAAAACGCACAGTGAAAGAAATCCATCTCGACAAATATGGCGATATGGAGAGTGTGGAAAATGTCGAAGAAGGTAGCAAGGGCAAAAACATTAAATTGACCATTGATTTGACCTTCCAAGATAGTGTGGATAATCTTCTGAAAAGTTACTTCAGTTCGGAACTTTCAAATGGTGGTGCTAAATACTCGGAAGGTGTCTATGCAGTAGCCCTCAATCCTAAGACGGGTGCTGTGTTAGCTATGTCAGGAATTAAGCATAATCTGGAAACGGGCGACTTGACATCAGACTCGCTAGGTACTGTGACCAATGTCTTTGTGCCAGGTTCTGTCGTTAAAGCGGCTACCATCAGCTCAGGCTGGGAAAATGGTGTTCTTAAGGGGAACCAAACCTTGACAGACCAACCAATTGTTTTTCCAAGGATCCCCAGCTATCAATTCTTGGTATACTCTTGCCTATGGTTCCTTCCCGATTACAGCAGTCGAGGCTTTGGAATACTCTTCTAATACTTATATGATTCAAACTGCTTTGGGAATGATGGGTCAAACCTATCAACCAGATATGACAGTCAAGACTGATCAACTAGAGTCTGCTATGGGAAAACTACGCGCGACTTTTAGTGAGTATGGTTTGGGTGCTTCTACAGGGATTGACTTGCCAGAGGAATCAACAGGATTTATTCCTAAAAACTTTGATTTGGCTAATTATCTGTACAATGCTTTTGGACAGTTTGATAACTACACACCGATGCAGTTGGCCCAGTATGTGGCAACAATCGCTAATAATGGTGTTCGCTTGGCTCCTCATATTGTAGAAGGAGTCTATGATAATAATGAGCAAGGTGGTCTAGGAAATTTGATTCAGCAAACAACTAGCACCGAAATGAATAAAATCAATATTTCTGAGTCAGACATGTCTATCTTGCAACAAGGATTTTATCAGGTTTCGCACGGAAGCAGTGCTCTTACGACAGGACGTCCTCTTCTATACGGGGCAACGGTCTCTATCAGTGGTAAAACGGGTACAGCCGAGAGTTATGTAGCTGATGGTCAAAAGGCTACCAATACTAATGCGGTTGCCTATGCCCCATCAGATAACCCTCAGATTGCAGTTGCAGTTGTATTCCCACATAATACCAATCTCAGCAATACTATCGGACCTTCGATTGCCCGAGATATTATCAATCTATACAACCAACACCATCCAATGAACTAGAAAGGAAGCCATGCTTTACCCAACACCTATTGCTAAGCTGATTGACAGCTATTCTAAACTTCCAGGTATCGGGATTAAGACAGCAACCCGACTGGCCTTTTATACGATTGGGATGTCTGATGACGACGTCAATGAATTTGCTAAAAATCTCCTTGCAGCCAAGCGAGAATTGACCTATTGTTCGATTTGCGGACGTTTGACGGATGATGATCCGTGTTCAATCTGTACGGATCCTAGTCGTGATCAGACTACTATCCTAGTATTAGAGGATAGCCGAGACGTAGCAGCTATGGAGAATATTCAAGAATACCACGGACTCTATCATGTCTTGCACGGATTGATCTCCCCTATGAATGGGATTAGTCCTGACGATATCAATCTTAAAAGTCTCATGACTCGTCTCATGGATAGCGAGGTTTCAGAGGTCATCGTCGCGACCAATGCCACTGCTGATGGTGAGGCGACCTCCATGTATATCTCTCGACTTCTCAAGCCAGCAGGGATTAAGGTTACGCGTCTAGCACGAGGTCTAGCAGTGGGAGCTGATATCGAGTATGCAGATGAAGTAACACTCTTAAGAGCCATCGAAAATCGTACCGAACTCTAGTCTGTAAGGTTAAGGATAGATGCAATGAACTAGGCTTTTAACACTTTAAAAGAAGTCACTTTGTGGCTTCTTTTTCTGTTTGGTAGAAATAGGAAAAAGTGCCTCAAATATGGTAAAATAGAAGGAGTATATTGTGAGGAAAATGGATGTCAACCACTTTTGAAATTTTAATGAATCAGTTGGGAATACCCGCTGAAATGAGAAATCATGAGGCCTTCTCTCAGGCTGAAATAGAACAAGTCATTGTTCATAAACGAAGCAAAGTTTGGGAGTTTCATTTTGTTTTTGAAAATATCTTGCCTTTTGAACTTTTTCTAGAGTTGAAAAGAGGCTTGAAGGAAGAATTTTCAAAAACGGGAAATCAGGCTAGTTTTGAGATAAAAACGAGAAATCAGGAATTTTCTAGAGGACTTTTACAAGCCTACTATCGAGAGGCTTTTTCGGATGGTCCTTGCGCTAGTCAAGGTTTTCGTTCTATATATCAGAATTTTCAGGTTCGCTTTGAAAATGACCAGTTAATCATTGAAGCTTCTGAGGCGGCAGATACAGAGCATTTTAGAAAAAATCATCTGCCAAATCTTAGCAAACAGTTGGAACTTTTTGGCTTTCCTAAATTATCCTGCATTTTAGAAAAAAATGAAGAACTCACGAGGGAAGAGCAAGAGGCCTTTCAGACGGAAAATAAAATGATTATCCAAGCTGCCAATGAAGAAACACTTCGGGCTATGGAACAGTTAGAACAGATGGCGCCACCACCTCCAGTAGAGGATAAGCCTGTCTTTGATTTCCAAGCCAAGAAAGCAGCTGCCAAGCCAAAACTAGACAAGGCAGAGATTACTCCTATGATTGAGGTTAATACTGAGGAAAATCGACTGGTTTTGAAGGGGTTGTCTTTGATGTTGAGCAAAAGGTGACTAGAACGGGTCGTGTCTTGATTAATTTCAAGCTGACGGACTATACATCTAGCTTCTCCATGCAAAAATGGGTTAAAAATGAAGAAGAAGCCCAAAAATTTGACATGATCAAGAAAAATTCTTGGCTCCGTGTTCGAGGAAATGTCGAGGTCAATAATTTTACACGAGATTTGACCATGAATGTGCAAGATGTCCAGGAAGTTGTCCACTATGAACGGAAAGACTTGATGCCAGAGGGAGAGCGTCGTGTTGAGTTCCATGCCCATACCAATATGTCGACCATGGATGCTCTTCCTGAAGTCGAAGAACTCGTTGCGAAAGCTGCTAAATGGGGACACAAGGCGGTAGCAATCACGGACCATGGGAATGTTCAATCCTTCCCTCATGGCTATAAGGCGGCTAAGAAAGCTGGAATCCAACTGATCTATGGGATGGAAGCCAATATCGTTGAAGACCGTGTACCTATCGTCTATAATGAAGTTGAGATGGATTTGTCTGAAGCAACCTATGTAGTCTTTGACGTGGAAACGACTGGACTTTCAGCTATCTATAATGACTTGATTCAGGTCGCAGCTTCTAAGATGTATAAGGGCAATATCGTCGCTGAATTTGATGAATTTATCAATCCTGGGCACCCCTTGTCAGCCTTTACAACTGAATTGACAGGAATTACGGATGAGCATGTGAAAAATGCCAAACCCTTGGTTCAAGTTCTGAAAGAATTCCAAGAATTTTGTAAGGATACCGTTCTTGTAGCCCACAATGCAACCTTTGACGTTGGCTTTATGAATGCCAACTATGAACGTCATGGCCTGCCAAAAATCACTCAACCCGTCATCGATACGCTAGAATTCGCAAGAAATCTCTATCCTGAGTATAAACGTCATGGTCTAGGACCTTTGACTAAACGTTTTGGTGTTGCTCTAGAACACCACCACATGGCCAACTACGATGCGGAAGCAACTGGCCGTCTGCTCTTTATCTTTATTAAGGAAGTAGCAGAAAAACATGGTGTGACAGATTTGGCTAGATTGAACATTGATTTAATCAGTCCAGATTCTTATAAAAAAGCTCGAGTCAAGCATGCGACGATTTATGTGAAAAATCAAGTAGGCTTGAAAAATATCTTTAAGTTGGTTTCTCTCTCAAATACCCAGTATTTTGAAGGAGTACCACGGATTCCACGTACAGTACTAGATGCCCATCGAGAAGGGTTAATCTTGGGTTCTGCTTGTACGGAAGGAGAAGTCTTTGATGCAGTTGTATCACAAGGTGTAGATGCAGCAGTCGAAGTTGCTAAATACTATGACTTTATCGAGGTGATGCCTCCAGCTATCTATGCACCTCTGATTGCCAAAGAGCAGGTTAAGGACATGGAGGAACTCCAAACCATTATCAAGAGCTTGATAGAGGTTGGAGATCGCCTTGGGAAACCCGTTCTTGCGACAGGAAATGTCCACTATCTCGAACCTGAGGACGAAATCTATCGTGAAATCATCGTACGAAGTCTAGGTCAGGGGGCTATGATTAACCGAACGATCGGCCATGGAGAAGCTGCCCAACCAGCTCCGCTACCAAAGGCGCATTTTAGAACAACCAATGAAATGTTGGATGAGTTTGCCTTTCTAGGGGGAAGACTTGGCTCGCAAAATCGTCATTGAAAATACCAATGCCATGGCAGAAATCTTTGAGCCTGTGGAAGTTGTAAAGGGTGATTTGTACACACCTTTCATTGACCAAGCCGAAGAAACAGTTGCTGAATTAACCTATAAAAAAGCCTTCGAGATCTATGGAAACCCACTGCCAGATATCGTTGATTTGCGGATTGAAAAGGAATTGACCTCTATCTTGGGGAATGGATTTGCCGTGATTTATCTGGCTTCACAGATGCTAGTGCACCGTTCCAATGAACGAGGTTACTTGGTTGGTTCCCGTGGGTCTGTTGGATCTAGTTTCGTTGCGACCATGATTGGGATTACCGAGGTTAATCCGCTCTCGCCTCACTATGTCTGTGGTCAGTGTCAGTACAGTGAGTTTATCACGGATGGTTCCTACGGTTCAGGATTTGATATGCCAAATAAAGACTGTCCAAACTGTGGCCACAAGCTCAGCAAGAACGGACAGGATATTCCTTTCGAGACCTTCCTTGGTTTTGATGGGGACAAGGTACCCGATATCGATTTGAACTTCTCAGGGGGAGGACCAGCCGAGTGCCCACTTGGATGTTCGTGATATCTTTGGGGAAGAGTATGCTTTCCGTGCAGGAACAGTTGGTACGGTAGCAGCTAAGACAGCCTATGGATTTGTCAAGGGTTATGAGCGAGACTATGGTAAATTCTACCGTGAGGCTGAAGTAGAGCGCCTAGCCCAAGGAGCTGCTGGTGTTAAGCGGACGACCGGTCAGCACCCAGGGGGAATCGTTGTTATTCCAAACTATATGGATGTTTATGACTTTACTCCTGTGCAGTATCCTGCAGATGATGTGACTGCTGAATGGCAGACCACTCACTTTAACTTCCACGATATCGATGAGAACGTCCTCAAGCTCGATGTCCTTGGTCATGATGATCCGACCATGATTCGGAAACTTCAAGATTTATCAGGCATTGATCCAAACGATATCCCTATGGATGATCCTGGTGTCATGGCTCTCTTTTCGGGAACCGATATTCTGGGAGTGACGCCTGAACAAATCGGCACCTCAACTGGTATGCTTGGAATTCCTGAGTTCGGGACCAACTTTGTTCGGGGAATGGTGGATGAACCCATCCGACGACCTTTGCGGAGTTGCTCCAGCTTTCTGGTCTGTCTCACGGTACCGACGTATGGTTGGGAAATGCTCAAGACTTGATTAAGGCTGGAATTGCGGACCTGTCAACCGTTATCGGATGTCGGGATGATATCATGGTTTACCTCATGCACGCTGGTCTAGATCCAAAGATGGCCTTTACTATCATGGAGCGTGTACGTAAGGGATTGTGGCTCAAAATCTCAGAAGAAGAGCGCAATGGGTATATCGAAGCCATGAAGGCTAACAATGTACCTGAGTGGTATATCGAATCTTGTGGGAAAATCAAGTACATGTTCCCTAAAGCCCACGCGGCTGCCTACGTTATGATGGCCTTGCGTGTAGCCTACTTCAAGGTTCACCATCCGATTTATTACTACTGTGCTTACTTCTCCCATTCGTGCCAAGGCCTTTGATATCAAGACCATGGGTGCAGGCTTGGATGCCATTAAACGTAAGATGCAAGAAATTGCTGAAAAGCGGAAGAACAATGAAGCTTCCAACGTAGAAATTGACCTCTACACAACACTTGAAATCGTCAATGAGATGTGGGAACGTGGTTTTAAATTTGGAAAGTTAGACCTCTATCGCAGTGATGCGACTGAATTTATCATTGACGGAGACACCCTCATCCCACCATTTGTTGCTATGGATGGACTGGGAGAGAACGTTGCCAAGCAATTGATTCGTGCTCGTCAAGAGGGAGAATTCCTCTCTAAAACAGAACTACGCAAGCGTGGTGGACTTTCCTCAACTTTAGTTGAAAAGATGGATGAAATGGGAATTCTGGGCAATATGCCGGAGGACAACCAGTTGAGTCTGTTTGATGATTTGTTTTAATAGGGCAGATTATCCCCAATTTTACAGAGATGTTTGATAATTAAAAAATAACAGGACATTAGACAATCCTGTTATTTTTTAAGGCTCATTGTCAACTGTAGTGGGTTGAATAAAAACTAACATCTGGAGAGGACAATTGATGTCCTCTTCATTTTTATATTCAGAGCGATGAAAATTCGTTTCTTAAAGTTGTCAAAGTTCCTAAAACCAAAGGCATTTCGTTTGATGAGTTTAATGAGATTATTGGTTGCTTCCAATTTAGCGTTGGAATAGGGCAATTGAAGGGCGTTGACAATTTTCTCTTTGTCCTTGAGGAAGGTTTTGAAGATAGTCTGAAAAAGAGGATGAACCTGTTTAAGATTGTCCTCAATGAGTCCGAAAAATTTGTCTGGCTCCTTGTTCTGAAAGTGAAAAAGCAAGAGCTGATAGAGATTATAGTGGTGTCTCAAGTCTTCTGAATAGCTCAAAAGCTTGTCTAGAATCTCCTTATTTGTTAAGTGCATGCGAAAAGTAGGGCGATAAAATCGCTTATCGCTGAGTTTACGACTATCTTGCTGGATGAGCTTCCAGTGGCGCTTGATGGCTTTGTATTCATGGGATTTTCTATCAAATTGATTCATGATTTGAACACGGACACGACTCATAGCACGGCTAAGATGTTGCACAATGTGAAAACGATCTAGAACGATTTTAGCATAAGGAAAAAGCTGTTTAGCCAAGTTATAGTAAGGACTAAACATATCCATAGTAATGATTTTCACTCGACATCGGACCGCTCTATCGTAGCGAAGAAAGTGATTGCGGATGATAGCTTGTGTTCTTCCCTCAAGAACAGTAATGATATTGAGCTGATCAAAATCTTGTGCGATAAAACTCATCTTTTCCCTTGGTAAAGGCATACTCATCCCAAGACATAATCTCTGGAAGACGAGAAAAAAATCATGCTTAAAGTGAAAGTCATTGAGCTTACGAATGACAGTTGAAGTTGAAATGGATAGCTGATGTGCAATATCAGTCATAGAAATCTTTTCAATCAACTTTTGAGCAATCTTTTGATTGATGATGCGAGGAATTTGATGATTCTTTTGACGATAGAAGTCTCAGCGACCATCAATTTAGAGCAATGATAGCACTTAAATCGACGCTTTCTAAGGAGGATTCTAGTAGGCATACCAGTCGTCTCAAGGTAAGGAATCTTAGACGGTTTTTTTGAAAGTCATATTTCTTCATTTGATTTCCGCAATCAGGACAAGATGGGGCATCGTAGTCTAGTTTAGCTAGGATTTCCTTGTGTGTATCCCTATTGATGACATCTACAATTTTTAATGTTTGGGTCTTTGATATCAAGGAGTTTTTGTGATAAAATGTAATTGTTCCATATGATTCTTTCTAATGATGGTTTCGTCGCTTTTCATTATAGATCTTATGGGACTTTTTTTCTACTAAAATAGGCTCCATAATATCTATAGGGGATTTACCCACTACAAATATTATAGAGCCTTTTTTAATTGTGAACATGAATATACAACGGCTAGATTACTAATCTTCTAAGACGATATCCTCTTCTTCTAGGTTTTCTATCAGCTTCTGTTTGTAGTGAGTGAGAGAAAGTATATTTTGACCAATACTCGATTTTTTTAAATAAGTCAAATAATTCTTTCTTCTCTATAAGCTCCTGAGGATATTTTTTTCTGAATACTAAACCATTAGCTTTGCAGAATGAAACTAGCTGGTTATTAGAAAACTCTATTGATTTGCCTATATTTTCGTTGATAGTTTTTTTCGAAAAAAATGATAAATAAAACTATGAAATACACTTGTTGGTAAATAAAAATATACTGCAAAAATCTCTAGTGCTCCTAGACTCAGTATTAATTTCAATCACTAGAGGAAGGGTGAGGATGTAGTATTCCAGTAAGTTTTTATCACTAGTTTTAGATTTTTCAAAATTATCTAACAACGGAATCAATATATTATTGTTGAAACGTCGGGCATTCATATTCTCTAACATAAAGAATACCGAATCTGCACTAGTGCTAAATTTTCCGGATTCTATTAGACGAAAGCTATAGTCCCGCATTTTACTATCCGTTTGTATATTTAGAAAGTAAGCAACAAAATATTCTTGGAAAGAACGATGGGAGAACTTGTATCTGTTTCCTTCCTTGTATAGTACACATAGGCAGTTTTCTAAATCGTCTATAAAATTGCGTATATTGAGAATCTTTTTAATTTGAGGAGGAAATTTTTTAAAAATTTCGTCAATCTCTGGGAAGGTAAACTCTGTTTTTGCTTTTTGGTATGTTAGAAAACAGAAGATTGCAAAACATTCTTTAAAAGTATCTGAACTTAAATCTGATAGCATTTTTCGTCGATAACTTTTCGTAGCATCGTGCTTCGAGAGCATGGTATCAAAGGCTTGATAGTAGAATAGGTGTAATTTTTGCGGGATTTCTGCATAGTCATTGTAAGTGGAGAGCATAATATTTAGTAAGAGAGGATTTGAAGCAAAGGATTTATGTCTATCATATAAACCACTCTCTAGATCACGAATAAATTTATCTTTTAGTTCCTCATCTGGATATTCAATTTTTGTAATAAGACTTATAGCTTGTTCCTTAGTAAAAAGGAACAGCTTTTTAAAACTGTGAAACGTTGAAATTCAATGAATTCGGATTCGCTATAAGGTCTGGAAGAAAGGATATAATGGTTTTCAGGATATTTGTCACAAAAAAATCATTTAACTTCTTGAAAAAAATTCTTTTTGGTTTTCGCTATACAATTCATCATAGCCATCCAATAGGAATAAAAAAAGCATCCAGATTGAAGTGCATAATCTAAGTATTCTTCTTGAAATGTATTGTGAAATTGATTTAGTTTTTTTAACAGTAATTTTTTTAAGGTCTAAATGCTCCTCGTCGTTGAAATCTTTTTAATTCAATAAAAATAGGAATATAGTCTTTTAATTCTAACTCACTTAGAAAAAAAGGTGTTTCATGAGAGTGGATTTACCAATTCCACCAGAACCTTCAATGATTAAAAATTTTGAGAGATCAGTTAGTACTCTTGTTGTAGTGGGCTTTGATGATGTCTGAGCCTTTTTTTAAAAATGGGATTTCAAAAAAAGTCATACAGTCTTTTAGGTTCGATTCCGTAGATAATCGTTTTGATTTTACTGTATTTTTTTCATAAGAATTTGTTAAATAATCTTGGAAAGGAATCTCTAGATTAATTTTTTTGCCTCATTGTAGAGCGTTTTAAATTTGTCAGTTGTTTTGGAAATAATAGGTGAAAAGTATTTATCCAGAATAGCACTAGTAAATTGTTTTGCAATTTCATTGTTAAAGATTTCGTCCATTATCTTTCGCTCCTGTGTATTTTTTTAGTGTATATCTATAGAATATCACCTTATATTTTTTTATGTCAATATAAATAAAGAGTGTCAATATAGCTGTATATTACATTCTCAATTCTTGGATAGTTAAATAAAAAAAGCTTTATTAGGCTTGTTTTTTTAAATTTACATCATATGTGATATACTAGTAACGGAGGACATTTGATGAAACTCAGAATTTTTGCGGAAGACAAGCCTGCTCAAAAGGTTTTTGAATATCAGTTAGAGCTTGCTGATCAGACAATTCTTCTATCGACAGCACTCTTGTCAGGTGCTATTGCTTTGGCAGAATTATTTTCTGCTTTGAAAGAAAAATAAAAATAGAAAAGAGAAAACAAAATGGTTTTACCAAATTTTAAAGAAAATCTAGAAAAATATGCTAAGTTGTTGGTTGCTAACGGAGTGAACGTGCAACCTGGTCACACTCTGGCTCTCTCTATCGATGTGGAGCAACGCGAGTTGGCGCATTTAATTGTTAAAGAGGCTTATGCACTTGGTGCACACGAAGTTATCGTTCAATGGGCAGATGACTTTGTAAACCGTGAGAAATTCCTTCACGCGCCACTAGAGCGTTTGGACAATGTACCAGAATACAAGATTGCTGAGATGAATTACCTTCTTGAAAACAAAGCAAGTCGTCTTGGTGTCCGTTCTTCTGACCCAGGTGCCTTGAACGGAGTTGATGCAGAAAAACTTTCAGCTTCTGCCAAAGCTATGGGAATTGCCATGAAACCAATGCGTATCGCAACTCAATCCAACAAGGTTAGTTGGACTGTAGCAGCAGCTGCTGGACTTGAGTGGGCTAAGAAGGTCTTTCCAAATGCAGCGAGCGACGAAGAAGCAGTAGACCTACTTTGGGACCAAATCTTCAAGACTTGCCGTATCTACGAAGAAGATCCAGTTAAGGCTTGGGAAGAACATGCTGCTATCTTAAAGAGCAAGGCAGAGATGCTCAACAAAGAACAATTCTCAGCCCTTCACTACACAGCGCCTGGAACTGATTTGACACTTGGCTTGCCTAAGAATCACGTTTGGGAATCAGCAGGAGCGATCAATGCCCAAGGTGAAGGATTCTTGCCAAACATGCCAACAGAAGAAGTCTTTACAGCTCCTGACTTCCGTCGTGCTGATGGTTATGTAACGTCTACAAAACCACTTAGCTACAATGGAAATATCATCGAAGGCATCAAGGTGACCTTTGAAAATGGTCAAATTGTAGATATTACAGCTGAGAAGGGTGACCAGGTTATGAAGGACCTTGTCTTTAAGAATGCAGGTGCGCGTGCTTTGGGTGAATGTGCCTTGGTACCAGATCCAAGTCCAATTTCTCAGTCAGGTATTACCTTCTTTAATACTCTTTTCGATGAGAATGCTTCGAACCACTTGGCTATCGGTGCAGCCTATGCAACTAGCGTTGTTGGTGGAGCAGAGATGAGCGAAGAAGAGCTTGAAGCTGCAGGGCTTAACCGTTCAGATGTTCATGTTGACTTTATGATTGGTTCCAACCAAATGGATATCGATGGTATCCGTGAGGATGGAACACGCGTACCTCTCTTCCGCAATGGAGATTGGGCAAATTAAGGAGAAGCTATGATTGGAAGTATGTTTGTCGGACTTTTAATCGGACTACTAGCAGGAGCTATCACCAATCGTGGCGAACGTATGGGATGCTTCGGGAAAATGTTCCTCGGCTGGATTGGTGCCTTTCTAGGACAATTACTCTTTGGTTCTTGGGGACCAAGCCTAAGCGGTACAGCCATTATCCCATCAATTCTCGGTGCCATGATTTTGCTAGCCATTTTCTGGGAAAGAGGAAGCTAAGTTTCGCTTTGAAAGTTTGTTTAACAATAAAGATAAAAAGAGGTTGGAACTGAACTGCACCCCAAAAGTTAGACAAAAAATCTAATTTTGAGGTGTTTTTTTATTTTTAAGTAATATTTCTTATTCTTGCACTGAGTTAATATTTATCGTATAATTAAGTTAATCGTAATTTTTTTACGGTCAAAGGAGGGCTAGTATGTTACAAAAATTTAAGGTAAAAGGTTTTTAAAAAAATTTTTGCATCACAAATTGAGTTTGATTTAACAGCTGGAAATTATTCGTTTAATGATAGCATTGTAAAAAAACAATATTCTTACTACTGCAGTTATATATGGAGATAATGCCTCAGGAAAAATCAAACTTAGGTTTAGCTATTATGGATATTATAACTCATCTAACAGATAATGAAAAAAATAGTAAGGATTATAAAAAAACATTTCCTGAATTTAGAAACTATGCCTAAGTTCGCTGAGTTTGAATATACGTTTAACATTAGTAATCATATTGTCCAATATACATATTGTAAAAAAAGTTACGATGACATTTTTATATGAAGAATTATATATAGATGGTGATTTGCTTATCTTGTATGATAAGGATGAACAAATCAAGACTATTAATTTAAAAAAATGGTAATGAAATTAACTTTGATAAATTACGAAACGACCAATCACTGGTAAAACTTGCTTATATTTATTCAACAGGTATAGACAATGTTGCAGAATCAAAGGATGATATTTTTTTAATAAATTTATAGAATTCGTTGATTCAATGTTATCTTTTGATTCAATATATGGGAATCATTATCAAGGATATACAACAGGTAATGGTGGTATCGCAACAACAATTATTGAAAAAAATAAAATAAAAGAATATCAAGAGTTTCTATCTGATTTGGGTATCAGATATAACTTATTTGAAAAAGGAAATCGATGATACTAAATATATATTTGTGAAGTTTCCTTCAGGAAGAGAGGCTAATTTTTTTAGTATTATGTCGAAAGGAACAGCTGCTTTATCTCTATTTTTATATGTGGTATATGCAAATGGTGGATGGTATTAATTTTATGTTTATAGATGAGTTTGATTCTTATTTCCATCATGAAGTTTCTAGAAAATTGATTAAAAAAACTTAAAGAATCTTCTAGTCAAATTATTTTTAACTACACATAATACAGCCAATATGTCTAATACAATTTTAAGACCTGATAGTTATTTTTACTATTTCGCATAATAAAATTGCTAATATAGCAGATCGTTCAGGTCGTGAAATTCGTCAAGCACAAAATATCGAAAAAAATGTATCGAGCAGGTAGTTTTGATAATGAGTAATATTTTTATTTATTGTTGAAGGTGTAGTAGATGAACCAAAATATATAGATCAATTTATCAAATATCACCAAGAACGTATGGTAAAAAAATGGAAATAATGTTATTCCAATTGTTGTTCAGAGTTATGGAACGTTAATATATGATTTATATAAAAAAAATTTCTGAGTATCTGGTAGAGGATGAATTTGAAACGATTCCTGTTTTACTAGATATATTAAAATCAAAAAAATATGGAATATGATTCTCAACTAGAAAAATTACGATATGTTTTTCCGATATTTTTTTCTTTTTTTCGATTTAGATGCGCATTACTTTTTACAAGAATGTTAACCGAAATGATTTGGTTTATGAGAAGCTTGATAAGCTTTTTGTCCTTTTTTAATGAATCAACTGACAAAGGTAAGTTATTAATTAGTTATCCAATGTTTGAAGCAATTAAATGTTTTAATGATGATTGTATAGATAGATATGATGTCTTGCTACATCTATTTAATATTTATGATGTTAAAAGAGAGGTAGAACAACTTTTAAAGATAAATATAAAAAAATATAACTTCGAGTCAGTATAATAATCCGATTTATGATGAGTTGAAGATTGAAAGGCTAGTTAAATACTTTATTTACTGTTCATTGTCTTTAGTTGGTAATAAAAAAATGAAATTGCGAATTCTAGTGCTATATTTTTCAAATCAATTTACAAAGTACATTAATCCGCAAGATAAAGTTGTCATTTTATCAGCATTTCCTCATTTTATAGTTGAAATATTTGGGATAGATAAATATTTCGAAAAAGAATGTCAATATAAATTAAAAAGATATTTCATAGCGAGATTGGAATTTGTTACTGATTTGTAAAGAAAAAAAATATGTTATAAAAGACATGTTGAAGTGCTTTCCAAAAAGTTAGAGAGAATTATTATTATTTTTGAATCACTCTCTTTTTAAGATACAATATAAGTCATTTAATAGCTTGTATAGTAATAAAGATTAAAGGAGGTTGGAATTGTTCTGACCTCTTTTTTAAGGTGGTAGATAAAATCATTTGAAAGCACTCATCTAAGCTTAGCCACAGAGCTTTCAGTGACTGGTTCTTTTTATATTGCCTCAAGTATGGTACAATAAAAG
>BNJU01002863.1_pt1 | contig 29488 bp, 30 predicted proteins | sample 8539281 | NCBI WGS metagenome assembly BNJU01 (sample SAMD00202456, study PRJDB9452) | human saliva metagenome | isolation source: human saliva | place: Japan
CGAGGCCGCCTGGGCGCGACTGTCGCCCAGGGGAGGGCGTGCGACGATGGCTCCGTGGCCTCGTCGATTGTTCGCCGACTGAACAAGATCCTGTCCGGTCGCTACGGCGAGCGCGCTCGCGGGCGCGACCTGCTCGCCGCGCGCGGCACCCTGCGATGTGCGCATCTACTCGGCCGCCGCCGTCGACCCCAGCTTCGATGCGCGCTTTTCTGCCCTGGGACGCTCCTACGCCTACCGGGTGTCCGACCGCCCCTGAGCCCACTGGGGCGCTGGGACCGTCTGTGGGTCGAGGAGTCCCTCGACGAGGCGGCCATGAACGAGGCCGGGGCCGGCTCCTCGGGGAACACGACTCTCGGGTTCTGCCGCCCGCGCGAGGGAGCTACGACGATCCGTAGCGCTGCGCACCCTGAGCGCGGAGCGTGCCTCCGACGGAACTCTCGTTTTTCCGAGTTGAGGCGGACGCTTTCTGCCACTCGATGGTCCGCTCCCTGGTGGGGCGCTCCTCCTCGTGGGCTCGGGTGCGCGCGACACCGACTACCCGACGCAGATCCTGCGGGCACGATCCCTGCTCTGAGGCTGCGCCGATCGCCCCAGCGCACGGGCTCACCCTTGAGGGCGTGGAGTACCCCGATCCCTCGCAGTGGGGCGCGCGAGCCGAGCAGGCCCGGGCCAGGCGCGATGCGTGCTGCGGCGACGACTGATGAGGAATGTGACACAGTATTCGCCGCGCTTTGACCGCCGGGCTGCGCACAGATAGTATGGCTAGTGCTGTGCGTCAGCAGAGTACCTAGTGTCTCCCACTCGCTAGGAGCGCTCGCCGACGCCTCGCGCGAACCGTTTCATCGCGGATGCCCCCGGAAAAACCGGCGCGGCGTCCCATGACCAACAAGAATTGAAGGTTACGCCCGTGCGCACCTATTCACCCAAGCCTGGGGACGCGGACAAGAAGTGGTACGTCATTGACGCCACCGATGTCGTCCTCGGTCGCCTGGCAGCCCAGACCGCTGCCCTTCTCCGTGGGAAGCACAAGCCGACGTTCGCCCCTCACATGGACATGGGCGACTACGTCATCATCATCAACGCGGACAAGGTCGCTCTGACCGGCAAGAAGCTCGACCAGAAGATGGCCTACCGTCACTCCGGTCGTCCCGGTGGCCTGACCGCGACCGCTTACCGTGACCTCCTCGCCGCGACGCCTGAGCGCGCCGTCGAGAAGGCCGTTAAGGGCATGCTTCCTCACAACTCCCTCGGCCGCGCGCAGTTCAAGAAGCTGCACGTTTACGCTGGCCCGGAGCACCCCCACGCCGGCCAGTCGCCGGTTCCCTACGAACTGACCCAGGTGGCTCAGTGACCTTTGGTCGCTGAACGCCTTTGACCCTGAGGAGAACCGTGGCTGAGACCATCGTTTCCGCTGAGCTGGACGAGGAAGTCGTCCCCAGCTCCTACACGTCCGAGACCGAGTCGGCTCCCGCCGGTGCCGGTCAGTCCATCACCGCGCCCGGCGCGGGCCTGGGCCGCCGCAAGGAGGCCGTCGCCCGCGTTCGCCTGGTCCCCGGCTCCGGCAAGTGGACCATCAACGGTCGCACCCTTGAGGACTACTTCCCCAACAAGCTGCACCAGCAGCTGGTGAAGTCCCCCTTCGTGCTGCTCGACATTGACGGCCGCTTCGACGTCATCGCCCGCATCAACGGCGGCGGCATTTCCGGCCAGGCCGGTGCCCTGCGCCTCGGCGTGTCGCGCGCCCTCAACGAGATCGACCGCGACGCGAACCGTCCGGCCCTCAAGAAGGCTGGCTTCCTGACCCGCGATGCCCGCGCCACCGAGCGTAAGAAGGCAGGCCTCAAGAAGGCCCGCAAGGCTTCGCAGTTCTCGAAGCGCTGATTTCATTCAGCACATTTTCTGTTGGCCGCGTCCCGCGTCTGCGGGGCGCGGCCTTCGTATACCCTCCTGCGCGTGCCGCGATGCGGGGTTATAGGACACTACGCGTGTTGCTAGGAGCGTGACTTTTCGGCTTTCTGGTACGGGAAAGTCGGTATTTTGGTTGGTTGGGACCAACTATGAGGATGGGTGTTATAGGACGCCACGTGTTGCTGTGGCCCCACGGGTGTTGCGGGCGTCGGAGGCCCCGGCCGCTGTGTGTGCCGGTGGGCGGCGGCCCGCCCGCTTGGGCCGTCCGCGCTGCTCGCTTCGATCGGCGCGTCAGCTCGTTGTCCGGCCAGGCCACGCCGCCGCCCACCGGCACGGCGGCAGGTACCTCCGGCGCCCTCCATGCCAGTGGCGGTGGGGGTTTTGCAACATTAGAGGCTGGCTGTCGGCGTGTCGCCGGCGTGTCGTGGTTCTAATGACGCCATTTCCCCCGTTTGGTGGCGGTGAGATCACGGTTTGAGGTGGTGTGGTGCCCAAAGTGCAGACCACCTCGATGAAAAACGCTGAAAACGGAGTGTTGTGGGCGAGGTGGTCTGCGTTTTGGGCGCAGTGGTGTCTCGCGTGGTGTGTCGTTTGTACGCGAACCCCTGAACATGCGCGTTAACCCTTTGATACGCACATAAACCCCTAGATGTGCATGTGGGCAGCGTTGCCCACGCGCATCTCATCGGGTTAACGTGCGGGCGAAAGGGCCCGCGTGCGTATGGGCGGCCGATACGCGGTCGCGTCGGGCCGGGGTGCTGGCAGCGTTGCTGCTGGATTGGAATTGTGGGGCAGTGGTGGCTGAAGTCCTGGCAGCTGGATCCATCTACTGGCACCCTTAACCCGCTCATGCGCAGCGAAACCCCTATTGGTGGCATGGTGGGCAGCCTGCCCAGGCCACCACCTATCGGGCTAGCGTGCGCATAGGGTGGGCCCAGGCATCCACCCGCCGGGCCCTAGGTCACCACCTATCGGGTTAACGTGCGAGGCATCAGGGCCAACATGCGCAGTCAAAGTGCTCACGTGCGCAGGCTGCGTTCACAGAAACAGAAAGAGGGCCTGACGGCTCGCAGGCGTCCCTGACGTTCCCCATGTCTCCTCGGATACGACGGACGCGGAACCCCGAAGGGTCCTGCCTCTCGTTGCGTGCGGTGACCGCGCCGTCGGCGCTGAAAAATTCACGCTACCAGCAACACGTAGTGTCCTATAACCCGCGATGTGAGCGTCGCCGCTGTCCGTGCCCCGGCCTCGAAAAATGAGTGGGCGCGAACGCGGTAGGCTTTAGTGCAGTCGATTGACCCACTGAACGGAGACACTATGCCCAGGATGTTTGGCACGGATGGCGTGCGAGGACTGGCGAACGTTGACATCACTGCGGACCTCGCGTTGCAGCTCGGCGAGGCGGCAGCCCGCCAGTTCGGCGGCTCCCCGCGCGCGGACGGCTCCAAGCCCCGCGCGATCATAGGCCGCGACACCCGCATCTCGGGCGAGTTCCTCGACCATGCCCTCGCGGCGGGCCTGGCGAGCGCCGGCATGGACGTGACCCGCATCGGCGTCGTCACCACCCCGACGGTCGCGCACCTGACGGCCACGGAGGACACCGTGGACCTGGGCGTCATGATCTCCGCGTCGCACAACCCCATGCCCGACAACGGCATCAAGTTCTTCGCGCACGGCGGCTACAAGCTGGCCGATGCCGTGGAGGACCAGATTGAGGCGCTCGTGAACACCGAGTGGGATCGCCCCACCGGTGACGCAGTCGGCGAGATCAACGCTGACCACGCGTGGGCGAAGGACTCTACATCGCTCACCTCGTCGAGGCCATCGGCACCGATCTGCGCGGCATGAAGATCGCGATCGACTGCGCGAACGGTGCAGCCTCGAGCTGGGCCCCTGCGGTCTTCCGCGAGCTCGGTGCGGATATCACCGTCATCAACGCGTCGCCCGACGGGCGCAACATCAACCCTGCACGCGGGTTCCACGCACCCCGAGTCCCTGCAGGCCGCCGTCGTCGAGGCCGGCTGCGACTTCGGCGTCGCCTACGACGGAGACGCGGATCCGCTGCCTCGCCGTCGACCACGAGGGCAACCTCATCGACGGCGACAAGATCATGGGAGCTCTGGCTGTGAACGCGCAGCAGCGCGGGGCGCTGGCCAGCGACACGCTCGTCGTCACCGTCATGAGTAACCTGGGCCTGCTGATCGCCATGCGCGAGGCCGGTATCAATACCGTGCAGACCGGCGTGGGCGACCGCTACGTGCTTGAGGAGATGCTGGCGTCCGGCTACTCGCTCGGTGGCGAGCAGTCCGGTCACATCATCGCCCGCGATCACGCGACTACCGGCGACGGCATCCCTGTCCTCGCTGCTGATTTCGCGCATGGTCAAGGAGTCCGGCCGCTCGCTGGCCGACCTGACGTCCTTCATCCGGCGCCTGCCGCAGACCCTCATCAACGTGGGCGGCGTGGACCGCGCGGCCGCGTCAACGAACGAGGCTGTTGCCGAGGCCGTGGCGGCTGCCGAGGCGCGCCTGGGCGATACGGGCCGCGTGCTCCTGCGTCCTTCTGGTACCGAGCCGCTCGTGCGCGTCATGGTCGAGGCTGCCACGCAGGAACGAGGCTCGACTCTGTCGCCGCTTCGCTGGCGGACGTCGTCAAGGAGAACCTGGCGCTGTGAGCGTCTGAGCATCTGAGAGACGTAGCGCGGGCGGGCACCGGTGGGTGCCCGCCCTTACGCGTGTCTCGATGGGCTAATCGCAGGTGTCGTGTCACTTCGCTGCGAATATACGGGAAATAGGGAGTATGTTCGTTGTAGTGATCCGTGCGACAATTTCATCGTAGAAGGGTGACCATCATGGCACTTCCATTCATCCTGGCGCGTACGCGTCGCATCCGGCACCGGAGCTGGAGGCCGACTACTACCGACTCCTCGCAGATCAGCCGTGGGTGAGCGGCGTCGAGATCCCCTACCCGGGGCAGCTCGCCACCCAGGGTGAGGTCCTGGCCAGCCACCCTGGCGGCCCACTGGGACTTCAATACGATCACCGCGATCCCCGGCACCATGCAGAACGTCTGGAAGAACGAGAACTTCGGCCTGGCCTCGCCCGACGAGGCCGGACGCGGTGCCGCTCGACTTCACCCGCGCTGCGCGACGACCTCGCCGCCCCTGTGTGAGCGGGCGGGTCGTCAGCTGGTCGCCCGCGTGCAGCTGCACTCGGCTCCCACGCGCCCTGGCACAGGCGGATGCTTTCAGCGTTCGCTCGCCGAGGTGGCCACATGGGACTGGTGGGGCCACGCTCGTCATCGAGCACTGCGACAAGTACGTCCCCGAGCAGAACCCCGAAAAGGGCTTCCTGTCCCTCGAATCTGAGATCGACGTCGTCTCCGAGGCGGGCATCGGCATCCATCTCAACTGGGGCCGCTCCGCCGTGGAGGGGCGCAGCGCGGACACCGCCTACGAGCACGTGCTCGAGGCTGGAAAGCGCGGCGTCCTGGACGGCATCATTTTCTCGGGCGCGGGCCCGGAGGAAACCCAGTACGGCTACTCCTGGATCGACGGTCACCTGCCCGCGCAGGCCGACGAACCGACCTCGCCTCATGGACGAGGTCGAGATCGCTCGCTGCGCACAGGGGGCCATCGCAGGCGGCGCCAGGCACCGGTGCGAAGGTCTGCGTCCCCAGCGATGCGTCCTCGAGCAGCGCCTGGCCATGCTCACCAACATCTACCGGGCCTGCGGCCTCGGCGAGCATAGCGCCGCAGCCCGGGCGCGCTCCGCATTTTGTGAGCGTGGGGAGGCGCCCGGCGCGAGGCCCACATGACGGGAGGGGCGGATGCCAGCTGGCATCCGCCCCTCCGCTGCTGTGTCGCGGCCTAGCCCTCACGCGCGCCTGGCCACCGAGGAGCGCCAGACCGGGCGCGTGGGGATCGTCGCGATCGGGGTGCCGTCCGGGGCCTCCTCGTCGATGGATGCGCTGGGGTGAATGTCGGTCATGGGGAGCGCCCTTCGATCACGTTGATGATCGAGGAGACGGCGGCCTCGGTCATGTCCTTGAGGGGCCACTCGACCGTCGTGAGGCCGAGCGCGGAGGCGCTGCGGTGGTCCTGATTGCCGAAGCCGAGGATCGACAGGTCGCCGGGCACGGACAGATCCAGGTCTGCGGCGGCCTGGAAGACGCCGGGGGCCTGCGAGTCGTCGGCCAGGGCGATGAGCGAGATCGACGGGTCCTCGTCGAGGAGGCGCATCGCGGCCTGGTAGGCCGTGGTGGGTTCCCAGTCGGGCAGCGAGTAGAGGGTGAACATGGTGCCAAACGCGCGAGCGATCGGGTTCTGCCGCGCGTGATTCGTGTTCGGTCCCGCCAGGAAGACGGCGCGCCCCCGACCCGTGCCGGTCGGCGGATCCACGAGTGCGCAGTCAGAGAGAACGTCGCGCACGCCGGCACCCTCGTCGATGCGAATGAGGGAGGATTCTGATCCGGTCGGGTTGGCCTCGATCATCGACATGGCGACGACGGGGATGCCGAGGTTGGCGAGCAGGCGCGAGGTGAAGGCCTCGGCCGAGGTGGTTTCGCGGATGATGCCGGCCAGCTGGGTGTCGCCCAGGACCCCGCGGATGACCTCGGCGTCCGAGGCTCCGTCGCCGGACTGGAAGAGGGGGAGGAGCAGGTAGCCGTGGCGCTGAATGTCGATCATCGCGGTCGTGAGGACCGTGTGGACGACGGGCACGAAGGGGTCGTCCGGCAGCTCGGCCATGAGGAGGGCGATGAGGTGGGACTTGCCGCGGCGCAGCGACCGGGCGGCTGCGTTGGGGATGTAGTTGAGTTCGCGAGCGGCCTGCTTGACGCGGTCGATCGTGGCGGGCGCGATCTTCACGTCCCGGCCTCGTCCGTTGAGGACGAGCGAGACGGTCGACGGTGCGACGCCTGCCGCGCGGGCGACGTCGGCCCGGGTTGCGCGCTCCATGCAAGGCTCCCAATCCTCGGTTGCGTTTCGTTGAAACACAACAACTATAACGTGTTAGTCTTATCTCTGACGATCGGAGTTTCGACGACGACATCCGAAAGGCACATAGACGTGATATCGATACTACCTTCCTATGCTCCCGGCGCGGGCGCGCTTGTGCCCCCGCGAGCGCACCTCGCTGACGACTGCGGGGTTCTCAGCCTCGATGGCATGTGGAGCTTCGCCTATCACAGCACCGACCCCGCCCCCTTCGTCAACGTCGAGCAGCCCTGGGATGAGCCTGCTCCCGTCGGCGACGCGTCCGAGATCGACGTGCCCAGCCACTGGGTCCTGCGAGGCGAGGGCGCCTGGGGTCACCCCCGCCCTACACGAACGTCGACTTCCCTTCCCGGTCGACCCGCCCTTCCCGCCCGACGACAACCCCGTCGGCGACTACCGCCGCACCTTCGAACTCCCCGCCGACTGGCAGGGCGGCCACATTCGCCTGCGCTTTTGACGGCGTTGAAAGTCAGGCCACCGTGTGGGTGAACGGCACGTGGGTCGGCATGGCCCGCGGTTCGCGCCTCGCCCACGAGTTCGACGTGACCGAGGCCGTGCGCCCCGGCGTCAATGCGATCACCGTGCGCGTGCACCAGTTCAGCCCCGGCTCCTACCTCGAGGACCAGGATCAGTGGTGGCTGCCCGGCATCTTCCGCTCGGTGAGCCTGCGCCGCCTCGTTCCCGGAGCGATCGAAGACCTGTGGGTCGACACTGACTACGAGGCCGGGGTGGGTTATGTGACCATCGAAGCCCGGGTGCTTGGTGCCCAGGAGGCGCATCTCTCCGGGCATCTCAGCATCGACGGCCTCTGGTCTTTCGCCTGCTCTCTCGAACGTGGCGATGACGGTCGCTACCGCAGCGGCCGCATCGAAGTGGGCAGCGTGCGCCCGTGGAGCGCACAGGACCCCGCCCTCTACGAGGCGCGCGTCAGCGTCCAGGGCTCGGAAGGCCTCGACGCGGGGAGCGGTGCCTGCGCATCGGCTTCCGTCGCGTGTACATCGAGGGCGGCGTCCTCATGGCCAACGGCGAGCCCCTGACCCTCAACGGCGTCAACCGCCACGAGGTGCGTGCCGCCGAGGGGCGCGTGTTTGACGAGGCCTGGGCGCGCGAGGACCTCGCCCTCATGAAGTCCATGGGAATCAACGCGATCCGTACCTCCCACTACCCGCCCCACCCCCGCGTGCTCGACCTGGCTGATGAGATTGGCCTGTGGGTCATGCTCGAAGGAGACATCGAGACCCACGGATTTCGAGGGGACGGGGGAGTGGATCGATAATCCCTCCGACGACCCGCGCTGGGCCGATGCCTACATGGATCGCACGGTCCGCGCCTTCGAGCGCGACAAGAACCATCCCTCGATCATGAGCTGGAGCCTCGGCAACGAGTCCGGCACCGGCGCGAACCTGGTCGCCTGCGCGCGCTGGGTCCACGAGCGCACGGGTTCCCGGGCGATCGTTCACTACGAGGGCGACCATGCCCTCGAATACACGGACATCTACTCGCGCATGTACCCGACCCTGGAGGAAGTCGCCGCCGTCCTCGACGAGAGCGATCCCCACGCCGAGGTCGCCGTCCCCACGCACGTCGCCGCGCGGGTTGACGACGCCGCGCGCGAGCGCATCCGCCGCGCCCCCTACATCATGTGCGAATACCTGCACGCGATGGGAACAGGCCCCGGAAACGCCGCCGCCTACGCCGCGCAGATGGGCCACCCCCGCCATGCCGGCGGCTTCGTGTGGGAATGGCGCGATCATGCCCTGTGGCGCACCCCTGCCCCGGACGGGCGACGAGCCCCTGTCCTACGGCGGCGACTTCGGTGAAGAGGTCCACGACGGCAGCTTCGTGTGCGACGGCCTGATCGATGCCCTCTCGCGCCCCTACGCCGGCACCTGGTCGTGGGTTCAGGCGATGGCCCCGGACGCTCCGGCCCTCGCGAAGGCTGTCGAGTCCTCGCGCGGACATGGCCCGGATGAGGCCCGACTGCGCGCGCTCCTCGGCACCCCCGTCGCGGTCGTCCGCTCGGACGATGATGTGGCAGCCCCCTATGCGCTCGATGCGCGCGGGCGCCTCGCGCGGATCGGCACCATGCCCGTGAGCGTCGACCTCAGCGTCTTTAGGGCCCCCACCGACAACGACCGCGGGCGCGGCCCGGTCGACTACTGGGGGATTGACGAGGACGACCTCGGTCCCCTCGGGGTCGGGCGCGGCGAGCATGGAACCTCGCACGCAGCCCGCTGGGAGCAGGCTCGCCTGCACCTGCTGCGCCGACGCCTCGTATCCATCGAGGAGGATGGCGCCTGCCAGCGCGTCATCGAGCGCTGGGCCCCGCCTGTCGCGCAGCTTGGCGTCACCCTCACCTGGGAATATCGGCCCGTGCTGCTGGGGGAGACCCCTGCCCTGTCGGTGTCTGCCCGCGTCGCGCCCTACGGGGCCTGGCCCGAGCGCGTCCCGCGCCTCGGCGTGCGCATCGAGATGCCCGGATCGCAGTGGGAAGCCTCGTGGCTCGGCGACACCCTCATCGGATACTCCGACATGCGCGTGAGCGGCGCTCGCGGATATGGGCACGCCCCCGTCCGCGAGCTCTGGGATGTGAGTGTGCGCCCTCAGGAAGGCGGGCAGCGCCTCGACCTCGAAGCCCTCCGTCTGCGCGGTGAGGCGGGCGACGTCCTCGTCGTGCCGACGTCGTCCCTGGGCTGGAGTGCCTCGCCGTGGAGCGAGCGTGAACTGGCCGAGGCCTCGCACTGGGAGGATCTGCCTGACAGTGAGCGCACGTTCCTGTGGCTGGACGCCTTCCAGGACGGCATCGGCACGCGTTCGTGCGGGCCTGACTCTCGGCCCGAGTTCGCCGGTTACATGCGCGATACGGACCTGACATTCGTAATTGCCCAGGTTGGGGGTGATTAAGCCCCAAACTGTTATGTTGCGGCTTGATAACGATGCGCAAAGTTGTTGGCAAATGATGCGCGAAGCGTCACAGGCCGCTATGATTCAGACATCAACTAACACGAGATAGTTAGTGACTCGATCCCATCGATCGACCAACAAAAACGGACCAATGGAGGTTTCGCATGTTGAAGAAGAAGATGGCTGCAGGCGTCGTCGCCCTCGCCATGTTCAGCACCCTCGGCCTGGCCGCCTGCAACCCTGGTGGCTCCAGCTCCGATAGCTCGAGCGGCGGTTCGACCGCTGCCGGTTCCATCCCTCGAGCCCGACGTCGCCTGCGACATCCCCGAGGGCAACCTTGACAACTCGAAGATCGATACCTCGAAGGTCGAAGGCGAGATCACGTTCCAGACCCAGGGTCTGCAGAACGACTTCGGCGACTTCTTCAAGGCCAAGATCAAGGAGTTTCGAGGACGCCAACCCCGGCGTTAAGATCAACTGGACCGACCAGGGTGGCGGCGCCGAGTTCGACCAGACCGTGACCGCTCAGGCCTCGAACTGCAAGATGGCGGACGTCATCAACGTTCCCTCCTCCACCATCCTCGCCCTGTCCAAGTCCAACCTCCTCATGGACTACGACGTCAAGGCCCCCGGCATCGGCGACAAGTTCGTAAAGTCCATTTGGGACTCCACCGCCCTGGGCGCCAACGATCACCACACGGCTTTGCCCTGGTACTTCGGCCCCTACATCACCACCTACAACAAGGAGGTCTTCAAGCGCGCTGGTCTCGACGAGAACATGCCGCCCAAGACCATGGATGAGCTGTTCGAGGCTGCCGCGAAGGTCGGAGCTGACGGACAGGGTGATTACGGCCTCTACGGCTCGCCCGAGTGGTACATGGTTGCTCAGCTGCACGGCATGGGCGTCAACCTGCTGAACGCTGACAAGACCGCCTTCGACTTCGCCGACAACGAGGCCGCGATCAACTACGTCACCAAGCTCTCCGAGCTCTACGCCTCCGGCGCCATCCCGAAGGACTCCCTGACCGGCGAGCCCGACCCGGGCAAGGCCTACACCGACGGCAACCTCGCCTTCGGTACGCCCAACGCCTCGTTCCTGAAGTCCGTCAAGAAGAACAACGAGACGGTCTACCAGAACACCGGCGTCGGCCCGTTCCCGACCAACCCCGGCATCAAGCCCGTCTTCGAAGGCCAGTACATCGGCGTCTCCGTCACCACGCAGAACGCCCCGCTGGCCATGAAGTTCGCCGAGTGGATCACCAACGCTGAGAACGAGTACGCCTGGACGCACGACGGCGGCGCCATCATCTTCCCGGCTGCCACCGACGCCCTCGACAAGCTCGTCGCCAACCCGCCGGAGATCGCCGACGACCCGGTCTTCAAGGCCGCCTACGAGGAAGCTGCGAAGGCTGCCAAGGACGCCGAGGCCTACACCGACGTCTTCTACGCGACCGGCGCCGTGAAGGATGCCCTCATCGAGAACGTCAACAAGGCCATCCGCGGTGAGGTCGATCCCAAGACCGCCCTCAAGACCGCTCAGGATCAGATGAACGAGAAGCTCAAGGCTCTCGGAGACTGATTGAACGCTCGGGGGCCGAGGCCTGGCCTCGGCCCCCGACGCATTCCTCGCCCAGCGTCGGGCCGACGGCTCACGACCCCGCGCATCCCTGAAAAAGGACTTTGGTATGCCGATACGTAAGAGTGCGCAGACGCGCTCCCTCAATGGCGCCGCCCGATTCCGCCCGGGCTGGGTTCCCTGGCTGTGGGTGACCCTCCCGGTCCTCGCGGTCATCTCCTTCTACATCTACCCCTTCATCACGACCGTCTACGTGTCGTTCACGAAGACCAAGCCGATGGGACGCATCGGTCGCTTCGTTGGTATCGACAACTACACCGCGGTACTGTCAGATCCCGAGTTCTGGCAGTCGCTGACGAACTCCCTCATCTACGCGGTCTGCGTCGTCCCGCTCATGGTGCTCCTGCCCCTGCTGCTGGCCCTCCTCGTCAAGTCGCACGTGCCCGGCATCGGCTTCTTCCGCGCCCTCTACTACCTGCCGGCCATCTCCTCGCTGGTCGTCATCTCGCTCGCGTGGCGCTACCTCCTGGACCAGCGCGGACCCATCAACAACATGCTGGTGTCCTGGGGCCTCGACCCCATTCCCTTCCTGTCCAACCAGTGGCTGATTCTCTTCTGCGCGATGATCATCACCCTGTGGCAGGGCCTGCCCTACTACATGATCCTGTACTTGTCCGCCCTCGCAAACGTCGACAAGTCCCTGTACGAGGCCGCCGAACTCGACGGTGCGGGTCCGATCCGTCGCTTCCTGACCGTTACCGTTCCTGGCGTGAAGGTGATGATGTTCCTCGTCGCCACCCTGACGACGATCGGCTGCCTGAAGATCTTCACCGAGGTCTACCTGCTGGGCGGCTCGCCTCGCCCACGAAAGACCCTCACGATGTACATCCGAGATCGAATCGTCGACCCGACCTTCGGATCCCTGGGACAGGGCGACGCCGCCTCGGTGTGCCTGTTCCTCATCACCTTCGGCTTTCATCATCGCTTCGCAGAGCCTGCAGAGGAAGGCTGAAGACTCGCGAGCACCGCACCCTCGACGCACTCGCGACCTTCGGCGAGCGCTTTCGCTCAGCTGGCGCAAGGAGCGCCGCCTCGAGCGCCAGGGACGCAACGTTGCCTCGCGTCAGATGCGCGGCGGTGCCCTCGTCGCCCGCTACGCTCTCCTCGTCGTCGTCGCCCTCATCCTGGTCGGCCCCCTCGTCCTGCCCCTCATGGCTGCCTTTCAAGGCTCCCCGGCGAATCCGTCTTTCGGTCAGGGCGCAACCATGCTGCCCCAGCACTGGTCGCTGGACTCCTTCTACGTCCTCTTCGAGCGCACAAACATCCTGCTGTCCATCAAGAACTCCGCGATCCTGGCGACCCTGACGGTCACCTCGAACGTCGTCCTGTCGTGCATTGGCGGCTACATGCTGTCGAGGCGCGGGTGGACCGGGACGCAACATCATGTACTTCGTGGTCCTGTCCGCCATGATCTTCCCCTTCGAGTCGATCATGCTCTCGCTGTTCAAGATGATGGTGCAGCTGGACCTGTACAACACGCTCCCCGGCGTGTGGATGGTGGCCATGATCGGGCCGTTCCAGATCCTCATGATGCGCGCCGCGTTCATGGGTATTCCCGATGAGATCGAGGATGCGGCCCTGATCGACGGCGCGGGCGAGCTGCGCCGCTTCTGGTCGATCTTCCTACCCCAGGTGCGCGGCACGCTCACCGTCGTCGGCCTGACCTCCTTCATCGGGGCCTGGTCCGACTTCATCTTCCCGCTGCTCATGCTGCCCGACCCAAACAAGCAGACGCTGATGCTGACGCTGACGGCCATCCAGAACTCGCCCCAGGGTGTCACCTACCAGCTCGTGCTGGCGGGCGCCGTCGTGGCGATGATCCCCGTCGTGCTGGTCTTCGCTTTCAGCCAGAAGTTCTTCTTCCGCGGCATCGAAGATGGCGGTCTGAAGTTCTGATCCTCATCCCCGCGGGTGCCCCTCGCACCCGCGGGGATCTTCTCTACCTAAAAGGAGGTTGTTTCACAAAAAACTAACACGTGTTAGGTATTGTGGATCTGTGGCCGTCTAACGGCCGATCCCCGCCACCACCCCCATACTGACGAAGGAGTTAAACTCATGGGGACTAGACCCATCATCGGTGCACTCGGAGCCCCGATTCTTGCGGCCACCATGCTTGGCCTCGCACCCGCCGCGGCCGTCGCCGCCACCGAAACCCCGTATCACCCGACCGTCCTGTGGGCGACCTCCGAAGAGAAGGTCGGCGAAAGCGCACCCAACGGCACGATCGCAGCCCTCGTCGACGACGACACGACCCGTACCGACGCGACCAAGACCTTCTGGACCACCAAGTGGAAGGGCGGCCTCGACGAATACCCCCACGCCCTCGCCGTCCAGAACCCCACGCCCGGCACCCAGGTGTGCGGCCTCGGCCTGACCCCGCGCCCCACCTACGATTCGACCCTGGGTAACGACCAGTTCCCCGGCGAATACCGCGTCTTCGCCTTCGACGAGGACCCCGGTAACCCGGCCGCCGAAGCCTCCTTCGCCGACTGGAAGACCAACGTCGCTGCGGGCAGGTGGGAAGGCGGCACCGAGGTCAAGCACGGAAGCGACCTTCAGTTCGGGAACAAGGAACAGTACGTCACCTTCCCGGCGACCACGAAGCGAGTCTTCGCTCTGACCGGCCTGCGCTCGCTAGCCCCCGGCAAGAAGGACATGGCGCTGTCGGACATCAAGCTCCTGCCCTGCGACGCCGACGGTAACGCCATCACCTCCTACGGCAACGAGGACACCGGCGGTAACCACGAAGCAGCACGACCCGTCGTACCTCACCCCGATGCCCCCGAGCAGGGATCGGGCGCATCCGACCTCGTCGTTGACTTCGTCATCGACCAGCTGCCCTACGGCGAGCCCGGTAAACCCGTTGACTTTGCCCCCGACACCCACACCTACACGGCCACCGGCTACTACCACGCGAAGACCGTCTCGGCCCGTATCCGTGCGGTCGACGGTGCCACCGTCACCATCAACGGCGCGACCCCTGACGCCGACGGACGCGTGTCCAACCTTGACCTCACCACGGGCCTGAACGTTATCACCGCCACCGTGGCCAAGGACGGCAAGGAAGCCACCTACGTCGTCAACATCACCAAGGTGGACACCGACTTCCGCGGCAACGTGATGATCCCCGCGACCGCTCAGGCGAACGGCGGAACCGAGGCCGACAACGCGGCCCTCACCGACCTCGACCCGACAACGACGTGGACCTCCGATCCGCTTGTTCGTGCGAATGAATGGTCGAGCAGCGTCACCGGCATCGAGCTGCACCTGGGCGAGGCCCGCTACGTGCACCGCGTCAACGGATGGGGCACCCCGACCCTGCCCGCTGGCGTCCAGGGATGGCACGGCGGCAACTCCGTGGCCATCGCGGTCCAGGAGGCCGACGGCGGCGAATGGAAGACCATCGTCACCCACGGCTCGCTCACGCGCGACGCGCGCGGCCTGTGGTACTGGGACTTCAACAGCTACCACCTCGCCAAGAACATCCGCATCTGGATGAACGACGAGACCGAACCTCAGACCCCCCGCAACATCGCCACCGGTGTGACCTTCAACGACGTTGAGGTGTGGGGCCTGCCCGCCGGCAAGACCCCCGTGGCTCCCGTTGTCGACAACTCCATGTACGAGCGCTACTCCGGCTTCAATCCCGGTGACGGCAAGTGGGGCGTCAACCGTGCCCAGGCCCTCGCGCTGCAGTACGGCGTCATGATGCCCGCGTGGGTTCCCTCCGAGGGCTACGGCCGTGGCGGCTTCGACGCCAACGAGCGCGACCTCACGGGTGGCGCGTTCCCGATGTTCTACGACCTGCCCATGTTCAACACCGCCATGATGGAGTCCCTGGGTAAGGGTGCGCCGTGGGCCCTCGCCAAGGCCCCCACCGGCAAGAACAGCATGTGCAACGCTGGCGAGCCGCGCGACTTCATGAACGAATACATGAAGCCCTACGCCTCCACGCTCGTCGACATCCAGTACGGCGATGAGGGCGGCTTCAACCGCGGCGAGTCCGAGTGCTTCAAGAACTGGTTCTCCTGGTCCAAGGAGAACATCCCCGGCGCCGTCGTCCACGCGAACTCCTGGGACGACCCGTCCTGGTACCGCGACGCCAATCTGAGCTACTACGTCGAGAACGCCAAGCCCGACCTGCTCAGCTGGGACAAGTACTACTGGGGCGCCAACGGCGGCCCGGCCCCGAGCAACGTCGTCATGAACCTGCTCAACACCAACACCTGGAAGAAACAGCGCGAATACGGCCTCAAGGGCCTCACCGGTGACGGCTCCAGCCCGATCCTGTACGGCCAGTACCTGGACTACAACTGGGATGCGAACGTCTCCGCCTCTGAGAAGTCGATCGTTCCCTCCCTGGGCCTGGCGACCGGCCAGAAGTGGTTCGGTCTGTTCCGCATGGAGTACAACGGCTACGACCGCTCCTCGATCATCGACCACGACGGCGCGCCCACGCGTTCGTTCTACGAGTTCTCCAACATCTTCGGCAACGTCACCTACATCGGTAACTACACGAAGGCCATGAACTCCACGTTCGTCGCCTACAAGCCCGGCCAGTACGCGGCTCGCGGCGCGATCCCCTCGCTGAGCGGCTACAAGTACGGTGACTTCGCCTCCGGCGACGAGGCCAAGGCCGCCAACGAGTCCGTCGGCCTGGTTGACATGTCGGTGACCAACGTCGGCTCCGTCAACGACGGCCTGCCCGGCGACGTCGTCGTCGGCTACTTCGAGCAGCTGAAGGGCCTGGAGACCGCCAAGTCCGCCGAGATCTTCGGCGACTCCACGACGGCCCCCAAGGGCTTCATGGTCGTCAACGCTCTGACGGGCCAGACCCGCTACCCGTCCTACCTCCTCGACCCGCGCACCGACAACGGCTCGCTGGCCGAGACCGCTCAGGACATCACCCTGACCGTCAAGAAGCCGGCTGCGAACGCACACCTGATGCTCGTCAACCCGGCCGACAAGACGACGCAGGAAGTCGAACTCGGCGAGGGCGAGACCTCGCAGGTCGTGCTCCACGCTGTTGGTGGCGGCGACTCGCGCTTCCTGTACTGGGTGACGATCGAGGATCCGACCCCACCCCCGGACCCGCAGCCCACCCCGGACCCTGCAGCCCACCCCGGATCCGACCCCACCCTGGACCCCGGCTCCCGAGCCGACCGCGGACCCGAGTCCGGCTCCCTGAGCCGACCGCGGACCCGACCCCGGCTCCGACCCCGATCCTGCGCCCCAGCCTCGCACCGGTCAGTGGAAGTCCGGCACCTTCGGCTGGTGGTACAGCTACTCTGACGGCACCTACGCGGCCAACGAGACCCTGGTCATCGACGGACAGACGTACCGCTTCGATGCGCGTGGCTACATGAAGACGGGCTGGGTCTACGAGGGCGGACACTGGTACTACCACGCCTCCAGCGGTGCCCAGCAGACCGGCTGGGTCATGGACCGCGGTAACTGGTACTACCTCGACCCGTCGAACGGCGTGATGGCGACCGGCTGGGCCCAGATCAATGGATCCTGGTTCTATCTGTCGCCCTCCGGAGCGATGCGAACCGGATGGGTGAAGGACGGCGGTGCCTGGTACTACCTGTCGCCCTCCGGCTCGATGGCCACGGGCTGGCAGCACCTGGATGGCTCCTGGTACCACCTGGGTGCCAACGGTGCGATGACCACCGGCTGGCTCAAGGATGGACCCTCGTGGTTCTACCTGCACGGCAATGGCTCGATGGCCACCGGTTGGGAACTGATCGGATGGACCTGGTACCACTTCGCGCCCTCGGGCGCGTGGATTGAGTAGTTAGCTCCACACAGGACGAGGCCGTGGCCGGGTTTTCCGGCTGCGGCCTCGTTCGCGTGCGAAAAGGTTCATTCCTTGCGGATGGAGAGCGACTCGACGCGGTGGTCGGGGCCCTTGCGGAAGATGAGGGTCGCGCGCTCGCGGGTGGGACGAATGTTCTCGCGAAGGTTCGGCAGGTTGATCGCGCTCCACACGACGTGCGCGGTCGATGCGGCCTCGGCGTCGGTCAGGGAGGCGTAGGTCTTGAAATAGGAATCTTCGCGAGAAAACGCGGTCGCCCGCAGCTTGAGGAAACGGTCCACGTACCACTGCTCAATCTGTTTCTCGTCGGCGTCGACGTAGATCGAGAAGTCGAAGTAGTCCGATACGGCCACCGACACAGAACCGGGGGGCGGAGCGCGGCGGCTGGAGCACGTTGAGGCCCTCGACGATGAGGATGTCAGGGCGGTCCACGTCGACGTAGGCGTCGGGCACGATGTCGTAGGTGACGTGGGAGTACACCGGCGCCTTCGCGTGCGGGTTGCCCGCCTTGACCGAAGCCAGGAACGAGATGAGGGCCGAGCGGTCGTAGGACTCGGGGAAACCCTTGCGGGCGATGAGGGAACGTTCCTGCAGGATCCGGTTCGGATAGAGGAAGCCGTCGGTCGTCACCAGGTCCACGCGCGGGGTCGAATCCCAGCGGGAGAGCAGCAGCTGGAGGAGGCGCGCGACCGTCGACTTGCCGACGGCGACAGAGCCGGCGATGCCGATAACGAAGGGGGTCGAGTGGCCTTCGGGCTCGCCCAGGAAGGCGTGCCGCTCGGCGGCGGTGCGCCGACGCCCGTCGATGTAGAGCTGCAGCAGCGCGCTCAGGGGACGGTAAATCGTGTCGACCTCGGTCATGTCGATGGGGTCGCCCAGCGACGCGATGCGGTCAATGTCCTCCTGCGTGAGCGGCAGGGGAGTGCGATCGGCGAGGCGGTCCCACTCGCGGCGATCGAAGCGCGCGTAGGGGTTGGGTGCGTTGCGCGCGGGGGCAGGGTTGTGCTCGTCAGACGAGACGCTTGACGAGGCCGGGAATGGGATGGGCGAGGGGCTCTCGGTGATGCTCACGATCCCATTGTGCCCCATATGTTTGTGGTCGTGCGCACTTCGTTCACCACGTGAAGCGACACACGTTACTGGCCGATGCAGGGGGTGGGTGTGCTGCAATGGATGCTATGTGCGGAATTGTTGGACATATTGCATGCAAGGCGTCCCAGCGTAGTCGCGAGGTTGTCCTCGGCGGCCTGGCGCGCCTCGAATATCGCGGGTACGACTCGGCGGGCATCGCCCTGGCGTCCCCGGGTCACCTCGACGTTCGCCGCGCGCTCGGCAAGCTCATCAACCTCTCCGAGGACCTCGACGCGCAGCCTCCGGCCGATGCCTTTGCGGGCATTGGACACACCCGCTGGGCGACCCACGGTCGCCCCACGGTCGCGAACGCCCACCCCCATTCCAGCCCGGATGGACGTTTCTCTCTCGTTCACAACGGCATCATCGAGAACGCGGACGCCCTGCGCGCCGCCCTCATCGCCGACGGCGAGACTTTCGCCTCGGAGACCGACACCGAGGTGGTCGTCCACCTGCTGGCCCGCGCCTACGACCAGGCTGATCCGGCCTCGTACCAAGGGGCGGTCGCCGGACTGACCGGAGCGGACGAGGAGGTGGCGCGCCGCCTGGTCGTCGCCTTGCGCGCTGTCACCGAGCAGCTGCACGGCACCTTCACCCTGCTGGTGCTGAGCACGCAGTCCCCGAACGTCATCGTGGCGGCACGCCGCTCCTCCCCGCTGGTCATTGGCCTGGGGGAAGGGGAGAACTTCCTGGGCTCCGACGTCCTGGCCTTCGTCGAGCACACGAACCGCGCCGTCGAGGTCGACCAGGATGAGGTCGTGGTTGTCTCCGCGACCGGCGTGACCGTCATCGACCCCGCGGGTAACCCCGTCGAGCGCGAGGCGTACGAGGTCGACTTCTCCTCCGACCGCGCCACCAAGAACGGGTGGCCGACTTTCATGGAGAAGGAGATCCACGAGCAGCCCGACGCCGTGGGCGCCACTCTGGCCGACCGCATCGACTCCCACGGCCACCTGGCCCTGGACGAGGTGCGCATCCCCGAGCACGTCCTGCGCTCCGTCAACAAGGTCATCATGATCGGCTGCGGCACCGCGTCCTACGCCGGACAGGTCGCCCGCTACGCGATCGAGCACTGGTGCCGTATCCCCGTCGAGGTCGAGCTCTCCAGCGAGTTCCGATACCGCGACCCGGTCGTCGACGAGAAGACCCTGGTCGTCGCCATCTCCCAGAGCGGCGAGACCATGGACACGATCCAGGCGATCCGCCACGCCCGCGAGCAGGGCGCGAAGGTCGTCGCCATCGTCAACACGCCCGGCTCGACGATCTCGCGCGAGTCCGACGCGGTGATTCTCACGCACGCGGGCCCCGAGATCGCGGTCGCCTCCACCAAGGCGTTCACCGCGCAGGTCACCGCCTGCTATATCCTGGGCCTGTACCTGGCGCAGGTGCGCGGCAACAAGTACGCCGATGAGATCGCCGACTACATGGACAAGCTCGGCGCCATCCCCGACGCGATCTCCCGCGTCCTCGAGAAGGGCGAGAGCGTGCGTCAGTTCGCGCGCACGATGCAGGACACGACCTCGGTGATCTACCTGGGACGGCACGTCGGCTTCCCCGTCGCCCTCGAGGGCGCGCTCAAGCTCAAGGAAATCTGCTACATCCACGCGGAGGGCTTCGCCGCCGGCGAGCTCAAGCACGGTCCCATCGCGCTCGTGGACGATGGTCAGCCGGTCATCGTCATCGTGCCGACCCCTCGCCGCCCAGAGCTGCACGGCAAGGTCCTGGCCAACATCGCCGAGGTCCGCGCCCGCGGTGCCCGCACGATCATCATCGCCGAGGAGGGGGACGCGAGCGTCGACGAGTTCGCCGAGGTCGTCTTCCGCGTGCCCGCCGTGCCGACCCTGTACGCGCCGCTCCTGACCGTCGTGCCGCTGCAGATCTTCGCCTGCGAGCTTGCCGCTGTGAAGGGCCTCGACGTCGACCAGCCGCGTAACCTCGCCAAGTCCGTGACCGTAGAGTGATCCACCGGTGCGGGGCTGGTGCCTCGCGAGCGTGCACGGGCCTCGTTCCTCATCAGGGACGAGGCCCGGGCCGCTTTTACAGACCGGCGTCAGCTTCCTCATGCTCGGGGGCGACTGTGAGTTCCCCTTGCGTGTTGTACGTGGCAAGCCGTCGACGGCATGTGCGCTCACAATTCAATACCACCGGGCTACCATGGAGTTCATGAGCGTCGCAGATAATTCCTCCAGGTCGAATGCGTGTTGTGACCTGCCTGTGGACTTCTATTGGTATGGCGGCGGCAATGGCACAGGCCAAGCGCACATCACATTAGCTGTAGAGGCTCTCATGGGAGCCATCAAGGCTCCGGCAAACCGCCGCTGGAATCCATACCTGGATCAGATTAACCGCGCTCATTTCAAAAAGCGCCTTGAAAGGGCAGCCAAGGGTAAGCTTTACCCGCCGGAAGAACTGAAGTCTTTGCGGGGTAATGACGTTCTCTTCGAAATTCGCTGGAGCCAGGGTGAGATCACTGTTAATGAAGTCAATCGCGTAGGGATTCCGGTTGAGGTCCGCCTCATCCATGCTCAGCCAGAGAAGCTTGGCCGTTGCATACTGGGCCTCCATGTTCATGAGAAGGTGATCATCGAGGGTGACCCGGCTGCGACCAAGGCCGCGCAGGATGCTGAGATCGACATCGCTGAGCGTCGCTTCATCTCTGGATATTCCACACGCTGGGGTGTCAAGCGGCGCACACAACATGACTGAAGTTTGCATAACACCATCTCACACTTATATAGTTTAATCTATGACTTCAGTGAGTGATAAGATCCTTGAGGAACGAGCAGATCTGCTGGTCGATGCGAGGGATCGTCTTCTCGAGGGTTTGGTAAGCCTCCGCAAGGAGCATAACCTCAGCCAGCAGACTGTCGCCGAGCGCATGGGCGTCAGTCAGCCGACGGTCGCTGCGTTTGAGCGCTATGACGCTAACCCGACTGTGTCATCCATCATCCGGTACGCGATGGCCGTCGACGCGCTCCTCGACGTTAAGGTTGTCGATGACTGTGGTGAGGGTGTGCCCGGTGCGTGGCAGATGACCGGAGCCGCCAAAGCAACTGTCCATGTTCCGGCGACACCGCGTAAGCCGCCGGTAATCGCCGACGGCTTGACCATTACCCAGGAGCCAGCTCATGTCTGAGACCCCCCTCTTGACGAGCATCGACGAGATGCTTGAGACTGCACAACTCCAGCTGGCAGCTATCCGCTTTGACCACCTGTCGATTGACCTCATTGACAATGCTGCGCAGGCAGGTGTCGATCGTGAAGATAGCGAGTCGACGCCGATCGAGATTACCTGCAAGCTCGGGACTCGGCAGGAAGGAAAAGAGTTCGGAGCTCGGTTTGAATTCCATTTCAAAGCCGCGCAGTGGCAGGCCGTTATCGCGGTCATCACCGATTATGCGGGTCTCAGGAGTTTGTTCTCGCCCCTGAAGCATCTGCCGACTTCGCATCGAAAGTCGCGCTCATGGCAGCGATTCCCTTTGTTCGTGAAGCCCTCAGTGGCTTGACCGCGCGGGTCACTGGCACGGCCGTTCTCCTGCCTCTCATTCGCGCCGGCCAAATCACGTTCGCTCCCAACAAGTAATCCATGCGGTTTTTCTTATAGGGTCTGCGCCCCGTGAACGCGGCGGGCCTCGTTCCTCATCTGGGACGAGGCCCGCGCTACGTTCGTGATGCTCGATTAGATAGAGATCTGCACAGGTGTGCTGCGTCATCGAATGGTCCTCAAAGCGTGAAGGCATTCACGAAAACGCTGTGAAACACTAGCCAAAATGGCGATCGAGCGTGCGAGGGCGGGGGAAGGGGTAACTAGCGTGGAAAGGGTGGTGCTGCTCGCGCCGCACCCAACAATGCAAGTCAGCCCCGGCCTCGTGAAACGACGGTCGCGACCACCCCAGGAGGTGCGCACATGACCCTGTCCACGATCCTTATCGGAATCCTGCCCTCTGTCTTCTTCGGCGTCGCCACGACGCTGATGGGAAAGACCGGCGGATCAGACCGCCAGCGAGTCATGGGCGCCGTCCTCGGCGGCCTGCTCATGGCCGCCGTCGCCACCCCCTTCCTGCACCCCGCGTGGACGCCGCTGAACCTGGGTGTGTCTTTCCTGACCGGCCTGCTCCTGGGCGTTGGCGTGTGCGATCAGCTGCGCTCCTACTCGGTCCTGGGCATGAGCCGCACGATGCCCCTGTCCACCGGCGGCCAGCTGGTCCTCATGTCCCTGGCGGGCATCGCCATCTTCGGCGAGTGGCTGCACGGTGGCGCGCTGCCCTACGGCCTCGCCGCCATCGCCGTCCTCATCGTCGGCATCTGGTTCCTGTCGCGCTCCGATTCCGGCTCCGACGCGGCCTCCCTCGACTGGAAGCGCGGCGCCTTCCTGCTGACGACCTCTACGCTGGGTCTTGTCGCCTTCCCGCTTATCATCAAGTTCTTTGCGATCCAGCCCGCCGAGTTCCTCCTACCCCAGGCAGTCGGCTACACCGTCTACTGCGCGATCTTCTTCGCGATCCAGGGCCGCGGCGGCGTTGACCCCGAGGACTCGCTGCGCCACCGTCGCATGATCCCCTCGATCTTCAATGGCGTCCTGTGGGGGACCGCCATCCTGCTTCTCCAGCTCAACTCCAACAAACTGGGCGCGGGCACGGGTTTCACCCTCTCGCAGCTGGGAATCCTCATCTCCACACCGCTGGGCATCCTGTGGCTCCACGAGACGCACTCGCGCAAGGAACTGCGCTGGACCATCATCGGTGTCGCTCTCGTCATCGTGGGCGCGGTCCTGGCGGGGGTCGCCAAGACCCTCGATGTCGCCTGAGCGGCGCGGCTGTCAGTCGCTCTCGTCGCCGCAGTCCCTCCTCGGTCGCCCCGCCCTCTGTGGGGCGACACGTGTGGGAGAATTACCTCATGTTGATTCTGGACGGTCGCGCCCTGTCCTTTTCTGAGGCACGAGACATTGAACGTCGGCACGTTGAAGCAGCAGCAGCGGACGGCGACCCCGACCGCTACATGCGCCAGGTCGCCGAGAAGGTCGCCGATCGTGTCCGCTACCTGTCCGATCCGCTTGCGTGGCTGTGGAATATACCGGAGGCGGCCGCCATCTCCAGGCTGCGAGACGATATCGGTCTTGACGAGGCAGCTGCGCGCGCATCGAAGACTTGGACACCTGCGTGGTCGCTTTCGTTGGCGGAGGCGACAACGGCGGCGATGCCCTGTACGCGTGCGCGCTGCTGGCGGAGCAGGGGATGGTTGTCACAGCATTTCTGCTCAAGCCCACGTGTCATGCACGCGGCCTGGCTGCGGCTCGAGAAGTGGGAGTTGGTATCGTGGAACTGGGCGGTCGCTCCCTGCGCTCCATCGAAGGAACACCCGAGTGGGGCACTATCTGCGGTGCGCGCCTGTGGATCGACGGAATCGTGGGCATCGGTTCACGTGGGCCCCTCGCGGGCGAGCTCGCGGATACGGTGACGTGCCTGAACGACGCAATGCGCGCGCACCCGAAGAAAGTGATTGCCATCGATGTGCCGTCGGGCCTCACCGATGACGATGGCGCGGTCCGCGGTCCGATTCTGCGGGCCACGCACACCCTCGCGGTTGGCACCTACAAGCGCGCACAGATCCTGCCACCCGCCGTCGAATACTCCGGCGAGGTGAGGCTGATGCGAATGTATTGGAGCGAGGTGGCCACCAGCATGCGTCCCGACGCTGACGGAACGATCGGCGCCGGCGACATCTACTACTACGACGATGAATATCGCGCCCACTCCGCCGTGCCGGTTCCCGCATTCTCGGACGATAAGTACGCGCGCGGCGTCGTCGGCCTCGTCGCCGGATCTGACACCTACCCGGGTGCTGGTGTTCTCGCCACGCGCGGGGCCCTCGCTGCAGGCGTGGGTATGGCTCGCCTCAACTCGACGAGGCGCGTCCAGGATCTCGTGCTGGCCGACCAGCCGGGCGTCGTCATGGTCGGGGGACGCATTCAGGCGGCGCTCATCGGGCCCGGCCTGGACGAGGAACGCCGCGAGGACGCGCTCGAACTCGCTCAGTTCTGCGGACAGTCCGGCATGCCGCTCGTCATCGACGCGTGGGCGCTTGACCTCGTCCCCGAGCTTCTCGGCTCGCTCACCCCCGATGCCACCGTGCTCACCCCGCACTACGGCGAGGCAGCGCGCCTGCTGAGCGCGCTCGGAACGCCGATCACGAATCGCGAGGTCGCAGCCGCCCCACTGCGCTACGCTCGCGCCCTCCACGAGGCCACGGGCTGCCACATTGTCCTCAAGGGCCCCGTGACGATCGTCTACTCCTTCGAATACGTCGCCGTCGACGCGGAGGAAACCTCCGCTACCTGCCTCGACGGGGCCGACAGCGGCGCGGACGCGCGCCCCGAGCTCACGCGCGTCTATGAACCCACGGTCAGCGCGACAAGCACGTCCTGGGCCGGCATCGCAGGCAACGGTGACGTCCTGGCAGGTTTCATCGCCGGAATCCTGGCGCGCGCCAGTGCGCGAGCAAGCGCTGGCTCTCGCTCGCAGTGCGTGACCTGGCGCGCTTATCGGCAGCCGTGTGTCTGCACGCCCGCGCGGCCGACAGCGCCGCGAATCGACACAACGGCGGCGCCCCCATTCAAGCCAGCGACATTGCGGCCGCGATTCCCTCCGTCCTGGCCGACCGCAGGCCGTAACACGTCAGACGCCGCTGGCTTCGGTGGCGCTGCGCGGTCTGACTCGCGTGAGATACTAGGGGAGTGACTGTCACAGACATTCAAAGCGAGGGACGGGGATACCCGTCGCAGGCGGCCGTCGACCTGGCCGCGATCCGTCACAACCTGGGCGTCCTGCGCGCAGCCGCCCCCGGCGCGCTCCAGCTCGCGACCGTCAAGGCGAACGCCTACGGGCACGGCCTCCTCCCAGTCGCCCGCGCTGCCCTGGACGGTGGCGCCGACTGGCTGGGTGTCGCCCAGCTGGCCGAGGCCTTCACGCTGCGCCGTGGCCTCGACGAGGCCGCGGTCGCCCGAGCCGACGCGCCCATCCTCGCGTGGATCTCCACGTCGTCCTCGGATTTCGCGGCCGCGATCGAGGCCGACATCGACCTGTCCGTCTCGTGGACGTGGGTCCTCGCCGACATCTGCGCCGCCGCCCGAGAGGCCGGCCGCCCGGCCCGCGTCCACGTCAAGATCGACACCGGCATGTCCCGCGCGGGCTCCACGCTCGCCGACCTGCCCGCCCTGGCCTCGGCACTGCGCATGGCCGCTGACGACGGCCTCGTCGATGTCGTTGGCGCTTGGAGCCACATGTCCCGCGCCGACGACCCCAGCGAGGCAGGAAACGCCTCGACCGCGAGCCACGTGCGTATCTTCGAGGAGGGGCTCGCGATCCTCGCCGACGCGGGCGTCACTCCGCGCATCCGACACCTGTCCGCCACGTCGGGCATCCTGTGGCACCGCGAAGCTCACTACGACATGGTTCGCGCCGGCATCGGCCTGTACGGGCTGAGCCCCGACCCGGAGGTGGCCACGTCCGAGCAACTCGGCCTCACCCCCGCCCTCGAGCTGCGCGCGCCCCTCACCTCCGTCAAGGTCATCGAAGAGGGGACCCCGGCCTCGTACGGTGGAACCTGGGTCGCGCCCACGCGCCGCTGGATCGGCCTCGTCCCCTCGGCTACGGCGATGGCATCCTGCGCGCCGCCTCCAACCAAGCGCGCGTCGTCGTCCACACCGCCTCCGGCCCCTTTAACGCGCCCCTCATCGGACGCGTGTGCATGGACCAGTTCATGGTCGACCTCGGGCCAGCCGAGGGAAGCCCCGGAACGCCGACCGCACGCTCCGGGCAGGCCCCCGCCATCCCCGGCGACATCGCCACCCTCTTCGGCTCCGGGATCGGCGGCGAGGCCTTGGCCGACGACTCGGCGGCCGCAGCCGGTACCATCAACTACGAAATCGTCACCCACCTGGGCGCACACATCCCCCGCATCTACCGGGATGGCGCCGACGCGACCTTCGGGAGCAACTCATGACCCAGCCCATCGCCTCCTACGAGGTGTCGACGCGCGACGCCGACCAGACGCGCGCGTTCGGCGAAGACCTTGGTCGCATCCTCGCGGCCGGAGACCTTCTCATGCTCTCCGGGGGCCTCGGTGCGGGCAAGACCACCCTCACCCAGGGCATCGGCGTCGGCATGGGCGTGCGCGGGCGCGTCGCATCTCCGACGTTCATCGTCGCTCGCGTACACCCCTCACTGAGCGGCGGCCCCGACCTTATCCACGCGGACGCCTACCGCATCACCGACCTGAACGACCTCGAGACCCTCGACCTCGACTCCTCCCTCGACGAGGCCGTCACCGTCGTCGAATGGGGCGAAGGCAAGACCGAGGCCATGAGCGACGAACGCCTCTCCATCGAGGTGCGCCGGGCCTCGGGCGGCGAGGCCGCCCACGACGGGGACGTCATCGACCTGGAGAATATGGATGACGGCACACGCGTCATCGTCCTGCACGCCCACGGGCACCGCTGGGACGGCGTCCTTGACGGCGTCGTCGCCGCCCACGGCGGAACCCGTATCGACGAGGCAGACACCGACGAGTAGGATCACACCGTGCGAGAGATAGCCCTAGACACCCAAGCAGCCACCACCGTCGCCATCATCGACGACGGCTGCGTTCTCGGCCGCGCCCAGAACGACTCTGGACGTCACCACGCCGAATCCATCACCCCGCTCGTGCGCGAGGCGCTCGCGGCAGCAGGCCTGCCCGCGCAGCTCGCGGACGCCGGCATTGATCGAGTCCTCGTGGGCACCGGCCCCGCCCCATTCACCGGGCTGCGCGCCGGCCTCGTCTCCGCGCGCGTCCTCGCCTCGGTCGCCGGCGCGCCCGCTTACGGCGTGTCCGCCCTCGACGTCATCGCCCGTCAGGGCCTCGACCGCCTGCCTCCCGACACCCGCGTCTACGCGATCGCCGACGCACGCCGCCGCGAACTCTACTGGGGCTCGTACGTGGCCGCCGGGCCCGACGACGTCACCCGCGAGGGACGCCTCGAGGTGGGGGACGTTTCTGCGCTGCTGGGCGCCATGCGGACCGCCCCCGGCCTCGTCGTCGCGGGAGCACCGATCCCCGCGCACAGCGCCGATGCGCTCGCGCACGTGGACCTCGGACCCCAGGTGAGCCTCGATCCCGCCGTCATGAGCCGCATCGTCGCCACGCGCCTGTCGCGCGGCGAAGACGATCGCCTGCGCACCGACCCCCTGTACCTGCGCCGCCCCGACATTCAGGGCCAGCCCACTGCGCGCCTGTGAACGCCACGCTGCGCGGCGCGGGGCCGGGCGACCTCGAACTCTTTGCCGCCCTCGAGGCCGAGGTGTTCGCCGAGGACCCCTGGACACCCTACATGATCGCCGAGGAACTCTCGTCCCCGGCTTCGCACTATTGGATCGCCACGGATGAGTCCGGCGATGTCGCCGGATACGGCGGAGTCAAGGTCGGTGGAGACCAGGCCGACGTCATGACCATCGGCGTGCGCGCACACGCACGGGGGCGAGGCATCGGCTCGGCCATCCTGGATGCCCTCCTGGAGTGGTCGCGCGAGGCTGGAGCGCGCGAGGTCTTCCTCGACGTGCGCCCCTCCAAAAGGGGGCCATCGGCTTGTACGAGTCCCGAGGTTTCGTTGAAATCGGGCGTCGTCCGCGCTACTTTCGTAACCCCGTCGAAGAGGCCGTCGAGATGAGGGCGCCCCTGATCTGAGGCGATGCGACGACCGCCACTAAATAAGTATGGTTGGTGTATCAAAATTCGTGTCTTTTTACCCCCGTTTGCGGGGTCGATGGTCCTAGGTGTTATCCTTGCGATAGCGGCTCATGCTGCCCGAGATTACCGCGGAAAATGGCCGAAAATCACACCGTGTCGAGATCCTTCGCGGGCGGCCTCGTGCCATGGTCCTACGAAGCGGAGGAAAAGCGTCGATATGCTCATGGCATGGCCACTCAAAATGTCGCAACGAAGAAGCGCCGCGCGTGGACCACCAGCGTCTTTATTAAGCAGCTGATGGCCGTCTCGGGCTTCGTTTTCGTTTTCTTCTTGCTGTTCCACTCCTACGGCAACCTCAAGATGTTCCTGGGCGCGGAGGTCTACAACGACTACGCGCACTGGCTGCATGAAGAGGCTTTCGTGCCGATCTTCCCGCACGGCGGATTCATCTGGGTATTCCGCGCCGCCATGGCGCTGATGCTCATCATCCACCTGTGGGCCGCCGCCTACACCTGGAAGCGTTCGCGTCGCGCCTGCTCCACCCGCTACGTCGTCAAGAAGTCTGTCTCGACTCCTACGCGGCTCGCACCATGCGTATGAGCGGTGTTCTCATTCTGCTGATCCTGATCTTCCACATCGCTCACTTCACCACCGTGAGCCTGCCTGCGAAGGTCGCGAACTTCGGCGCTGACGTCACCACGCCCTACGCCCGTATGGTTGCTTCCTTCCAGTCGCCGGTCCTGGTGATCCTCTACGCCGTGTTCGTCGGCTGCGCCTGCATCCACGTCTCCCACGGCTTCTGGTCCATGTTCCAGTCGCTCGGGTGGGTGCGTAACGCGACCCGCAAGCCGCTGGTTCTCCTCTCGGGCCTGGTCGGTCTGGTCATCTTCGTGATGTTCATGGCCCCGCCCGTCGCCATCGTCACCGGCTTGATCCACTGAGGAAGGGCACGCAATCATGACCGATACACTCATCCAGGGCCTCTACCGTGAAGGCGAGAAGATCGCCGACACGAAGGCCCCCCACGACGTCCCGATCGCGCAGCGCTGGGAACAGCGTAAGTTCAGTGCCGCGCTGGTCAACCCCGCCAACCGCCGTAAGCTGCGCGTCATCATCGTCGGCTCCGGCCTCGCGGGCGGTGCTGCCGCCGCCTCGCTCGGCGAGATGGGCTACAACGTCGACTGCTTCTTCTACCAGGACTCCGCCCGCCGCGCGCACTCCATCGCCGCGCAGGGTGGTATCAACGCCGCGAAGAACTACCGCAACGACAATGACCTGTCTCATCGTCTCTTCTACGACACGGTCAAGGGCGGCGACCACCGCGCTCGTGAGGACAACGTTCACCGCCTCGCCGAGGTCAGCGCCAACATCA
>BNJU01002788.1_pt1 | contig 29439 bp, 27 predicted proteins | sample 8539281 | NCBI WGS metagenome assembly BNJU01 (sample SAMD00202456, study PRJDB9452) | human saliva metagenome | isolation source: human saliva | place: Japan
GCCGCCCGTGGAACACCACGGGCGGCCCCCAATTTTTTTCCCGAGTCTCGATCGATCTGTGAAACATTCACGCAGGTCAAACACTATTGATGAAACACAATCCACAGCGTCCGACAGACCTACTCCCCTCCTGAGACCTACCACACATCGACTTGTAATTCTTTGACACCTGCAAAACCCACCCACGCTGATCTCACTGTCACTTAGGCTATAACTGTCAATGAACAACCCAAGGAGGGGCAATGATTACAGAAGTAGACCTTGACGGCACACCCTGCTTCGCAGCTTACACAACGTTAACAGGACTTAAGAAAATCAATTTCATCTTCGGACCAAACGGCTCCGGAAAGACAACACTAACGCGCAGGCTAGGGAACAAAGACACAAACGGTAACAAGTCAGCACACGTCTACAACCATGACTACATCAAAAATGTATTCTTCTCTCAACCTACAGGAACGGAAGGCGAAATACCAGGAATCACCTTTACATTAGGTACGAAAGACGCAACAAAACAGAAGGCCCTTCAAAGCCTACAAAACGAGCTGGCAACACTCACCAAAAAACTTGAAGGATCACCCGGCAGCATAGGACAGCGAGAGCAATTGAAAAATGCAGAAGACAGAATAAAACAACTAACAAAAGACCTAAGAAGGGAACTCAAATCCATTTGGTCACAACATTCCGCATCTGACACATTACTTCAAGGACATAAACAAGACCCAATAAAACTTGCATCGAAACTATTAACTCACAAGGGCAAAGAACAGGAAATACTTACCCTAGCCGAGCTTAATCAAAGATACGAAAGCCTGACAAATGCGGATATTGAGCCCATATCCAGTCAGACGCAAATCAACCTTCCAAGCGGCGAATGGTTTGACAACCTGATAAACCAACTCCAAGAACCCATCGAAGTCACATCCAAGTCCTCTTTATTCCCTTTGGCAAAGGAACTCAACCTGCTTTCATGGATCAGCGAAGGTTACAATAAGACCTCGAGCCACTCCACACCATCCTCAAAATGCCCCTACTGCCAGCAGCATATGAGCGAGGAGCTCATACAACAAATTCAATTGCTATTTGAGACACCTGGGCAGCAACAGCTCAACAACCTATCGAACGCACTCACCCAAATAAGAGACATCGAAAGCTCACTTCACAGATTCGTAGCAACAATGCAGGATAGTCAACTATCTGCAGAGGACTCCGTAGCACGTTCACTCTCTGCAATTGCAGCGTTCACACTCGCACTACACAAGGTGGCTGAGATGATTGAACATAAGCTTAGCAATCCAACCGAACCGCAACAGACAAGCACAATTTCTCCGTCACTAGTCAGTATCGATGACCACATCACTTTTCTTACACAACGAATCAATGAGCATAACACCGGAATCGCTAATCGCAATCAAACTAGATACAACTATGGACAACGATTTTACGTACGCCTTTATCAGGACTGCGCGACAATTATTGAACAGAAGTATCTGAACGAGCTAGTCCCCAAACAAAAGATGACGAAAGGAATCAAGGCAGATATTCAAAAGAAAATCACAGAGATCGAAAGACTAAAGACGAAAATTGCAACACTACGAGAAGAATTATCCGACACAACAGAAGTGCGCAAGTCCATAAATCAAACGCTTGAACACCTTGGTTTTGTCCGATTCAGGCTAGGCCAATCTCCCACAAACAATAAACTATTTACGATAGAGCGTCCATCCAAAGCGAACCCATCTGAATACTTCCCAGATAAGTTTGAAACTTTGTCTGAAGGCGAAAAGACAATTTTATCTTTCCTGTACTTCATGCACTGTATCAAGCCAGATTCCAACGAACTTGGCAACACCCAGTCAGTGACATTAGTTATCGATGACCCAATTGCCTCAACTGACGCCTCAACATTTTACTTCATCACAGCATTGATGCGCAGAGCAGTTCGCCGATTCACAGATCCAGACGATAGAGGGTTGCAGAATGAAATCTCAAACAAGGTAGATCAAGTCGTCATTTTAACTCACAACGTTGGCTTCTACTCTAATAGCTCATACGAAATACGACGACAGCTTAAGCGGAAAGATATCGCAGAAATGACTGCTTTTTTCAAGCTTGAGAAAAGCTTTGAAATCGGTAAACCACACCAAATCCACAACATCGAAAAGCCGGATTCAATCAGCACGGAATATCAGCTTCTATGGAAAGAAGTATTTCAGGCATCTAAGGAATGCGAACATCATCCAGCAGATGCTATTATTCCAAGTTATAGGCTGCTTTCAAACACACTGCGACGCATCCTTGACAGTTACTTTATCACACTTGGACCCACCAATTACACAGATACACAACGAAGCTCCAAGAGTTCAATTACACGTTTAGGACAGTCCTACGGCCAAATTGTTGAAGAATGCATGATCAGGCTTAATGAAGGTTCTCATGGCTCCTATGAGAACTACACTTCATCTACATTACCAACTCGACAGTTGTTACTTCAGTTTGAACGCATTTTCAGTGAATTGATTGATAACGGTGCTCATCATGGTCATTTCTTGATGATGATGGGCCTCCCATCAGGAGGCCTGATTAGCGATTTGTGGGAGGATGAGCAGGAGGAAAACAAAGCCCCTGCGGATTCATCTGAGTTAGCACATTAGCCATTCACAACTTCGACGTTTCTGACTCATATACCCCTCCTTTGGCAGCTCCGCTTGGGGCCGCCCGCGAAACACCACGGGCGGCCCCCTTGTCTCTCTCCACGTCAAAAGACACGGCACGAAGTGTGGCTGATCTGCACATTGACTACCTAGGGTGAAGCCATGGCAATCAAGACGCTCGACGAGTTCCTGGCGACCATCCCCGACGACGACAATCGCGCTCAGATGGTAAACGTAGTGCTGTGGGTGGGTTCACCTACCCTGATCTGAAGCTGCACATCGCGTGGAACCAGCCAATGTTCACTCACCACGGGACATACATCATCGGGTTCTCGGCCGCGTCCAAGCACATGACGATGGCACCCGAGCGCGCCACCATAATCCGCTTCGAGCCGGTCATGCGCGAGCGCGGCACTGGCTTCGGAAAGATGTTCGTCCGTCAGCTGTGGAACAAGCCCTTCGACCACGAACTCCTTGACGCGTTCATTCAGCACCAGCTCACGGAAAAGCAGGACATCACATCGTTCTGGCGCCCGAAGTCATGAACATGCCACCACGAAACAACACACAAGCTCCTAACAACTTGTACAATTCGTACATGTCAACCGCTACACTTTCCGAGTTTCGTCAGAACCAGGCACAGTACATCGCCGCCGCCCAAGTCGAACCCGTCGAGCTTCGTTCCCGCGGCGCGCAGACCCGAGCGGTCTTGGTCTCCCCCGCTTTCTACGAGGAGGCAATGGAGGCCCTCGAGGAACGTCGCGACCGCCGAACACGAGACGAACTGGACCGATGGCTGCAAGAAGACCTCGCTCAGGCTGTTCGTGATTACGAGGAGAACCCGGACGATGTCTACACGCTCGACGACATCCGCGCTGACCTGGGGCTGTAATGACCGAGCAACGCTTTCACCTAGTCGTGACCAGCCAAGCTCGGCAACAGTTCAGACACCTCCGGCAATCTATGGCATCAGTCAGTGGTTCTGAAGTCACGGCCCGCAACTACGTGCGGGCGCTGACGGATTACATTGAGCAGCTTCCCGACTTCCCACTACGCGGCCAAGCCTTCTCACTGCATCACCCGGGAATGCGCATCATCGGATTCCGCAAGACCCTCCTCATCGGCTTCCTCGTGACCGACGACAGCGTCGTCATCCTCTCGCTTCTCTCCACACGTCAGTCCCGGCTCACGCTAGAAGAAGCACTGACGCAAGCCCTCGAATCCTACCAGCGTCGTAGCTGACAGCCAGGCATCCGAGAGAACGCCACACACAGAGCGGACAACCTAGCCCGCGAGCGCACGTTGCTCGTCCGCCGCCTTGGTGTGGAGCTTGCAGGCTGAGCCGACAAACTCCCGTACGACCAGCCCTCCAGCTCTGATCGCGGCATTTCTCCCCCACCCTACCGGCGCGTAGGATAGGGCCAGTATCATTGCGCTGCTCAGGCCTCGACCGGTGGCGCTCACTCAAGCCTCCAGGGAGCACGCATGACCACGAAGGAAACCCCGGCCTCGTCCAACGACGACGAGACGACGCGGGCGCAGACGACCACAGAAGCCCTCGAGTGGCACGCGCCCGTCATGGTGCGCATCGACGAGCACACGACGATCCCCCACCTGCTCAAAGAGCGCGTGCAGCGCGGCGCCACCCGCCCCCTGATTCTGCGCAAGGTCGGCATCGGCGACACGTGGCGCTCGATCAGCGCCCGCGACTTCTACGACGAGGTGCAGTCCGTGGCCGCTGGCCTCATCGCGCGCGGCCTCGAACCGGGCGACCGGGTCGCGATCATGAGCCGCACCCGCTACGAGTGGACGCTCCTCGACTTCGCGTGCTGGGCGGCCGCCCTGGTGCCCGTGCCCATCTATGAGACCAGCTCCATCGACCAGGTCGCCCACGTCCTGGTCGACGCGGACGTCAACCTGATCGTCACCGAGACCGTGTCCATGGCGGAGATCGTTCGCGCGGCTGCCGAAAGAGAACACCGGGACAACACGCACGTGCTCTCCCTGGATTCCGAGGCCATCGAGACCCTCATCGCAGAGGGCGCGACTGTCCCGCGTGACCGCGTCGCTGCCCGCGCCGATAAGCTCACGACGGCCGACATCGCAACCATTGTCTACACGTCGGGCACGACGGGCACCCCCAAGGGCACGGTCCTGTCCCACGAGAACTTCACGAACCTGTGCGTCAACGCCCACGTGTGGATGCCTGAGATCGCGGCGGGCAAGAACTCGCGCCTGCTCCTCTTCCTGCCGCTCGCCCACGTGTTCGCGCGTTTCCTGCAGGTCTTCCAGATCAGCGGCAACGGCGTCCTCGGCCACGCGCCCAACATCAAGAACCTCCTGCCCGACTTGGCGTCCTTTAAGCCGAGCTACCTCCTCGTCGTCCCGCGCGTTCTGGAGAAGATCTACAACTCGGCGGACACAAAGGCGCGCGGCCCGAAGCAAAAGATCTTCCGGTGGGCAGCCAAGGTCGCGATTGCTTACTCCCAAGCCCTCGATACGGAAGAGGGCCCCTCGGTGTCCCTCGAGGCCCAGCACATGCTGGCCGACAGGCTCGTCTACCAGCAGATCATCCGCCTGGTGGGCGGCAACGCGGACTACATCGTGTCGGGCGGCGCGCCCCTGGCCACCTGGCTCGCCCACTTCTACCGCGGCGTCGGCATCCCCGTCCTCGAGGGCTACGGCCTGACCGAGACGGTCGGCCCAGTCTCCGTCAACACTCCCCGCCTGTCCAAGATCGGCACCGTGGGCCCGGCACTGCCACCCATGTCCTTCAAGATCAGCGACGAGGGCGAGATCCTCCTCAAGGGTCCCAGCGTCTTCCAGCGCTACCACAACGACCCCGAGGCAACGGCCGCGTGCTTCACGGAGGACGGCTGGTTCCGCACGGGCGACCTGGGGAGCCTGGACCGCGACGGCTACGTGTCCATCACGGGCCGCGCGAAGGAGATCATCGTGACGGCGGGCGGCAAGAACGTCGCCCCGGCCGCCCTCGAAAATACGATGCGCTCCCACCCGCTCATCTCCCAAGTCCTGGTCGTGGGCGACCAGAGGCCGTTCGTCGCCGCGCTCATCACGCTAGACGCGGAGATGCTGCCCGATTGGCTCGCCGCCCACTCGCTGCCGCCGATGAGCGTGGCCGAGGCAGCCACGAACGTCGAGGTCCTGGCCTCCCTGGAGAAAGCGGTGGCCTCGGCGAACGAGCACGTCTCGCGCGCCGAGTCGATCCGTAAGATCAAGGTCCTGACCACCGACTTCACGGAGGCCAACGGCCTGCTCACGCCTTCCCTGAAGGTCAAGCGTCTGGAAGCCACGCGCCGCCTCGCGTCCGTCATCGACGAGATCTACGGCGGCCCCGTGCAGAACTGACGCACGCGCGATCTGCGCGTACATGAACGAGGCCGTGGCCGACTCGCGCTCCCCGCTTTCGATTGGGGATTGCTGAGCCAGCCACGGCCTCGTATGTGCCTGCGGCTACTGCGACGCGAGGGCCGCCGTCGGAGGCGTGCGCGCCGCGCGGATCGCGGGGTAAAGCCCGGCGATGGCACCGATGAGGACGGTCGCGCCCAGGCCGGCGGCGATCACCCACCAGTGGAGGGTGGGCGGCCACCCGTAGGCGATGCACATTCCCCAGGTCACTCCCCCGCCGATGAGGCACCCGGCGACTCCTCCGAGGAAGGACAGGATGAGGGCCTCGGCCAGGAACTGGACGCTGATGTGGCTGCGCTTGGCCCCCAGCGAGCGGCGCAGGCCGATCTCCTTGCGGCGCTCCAAAACCGAGATAATCATCGTGTTGGCCACGCCGATGCCGCCCACCAGCAGGGCGATGGATCCGACGCCCGCGAGCAGGGTCGTGAACGTCTGATCCGCAGCATTCTGGGCGGCCAGCGCGTCCGAGGGGCGCGACACCTTCAGGCCCGTGGATCCCTGGGGTGCCAGGGTCGGCCCGAGCAGGGTCCGCACGTTCTCGACCTGGTCTTCAGAGGAACGCTCGTAGATCGTCGTCGGAGTCTTGCCCGCGTCGAAGTAGGTTGAAGCGGCGGACACCCCGATCAGCGCGGAGTTGTCGAGTTCTTCGGCCAGTGGCGCGGGTTCCAAGATCCCCAGGACCGTGAAGGATCGCCCTCCCAGCCACACCTGGGTGCCCGGCTGGACGACGCCGAGGAGCTGCGCGGCCTTCGACCCCAGCACGACGCCCGGGTACTTCGCGGTCACCTCGTTGAGCCACGCACCACGCTTCATCTGTCCGGAGACGACGTCGAGGAGGTTCGTGTCGGCCGCCATCGTGATGATGCCGCCGGTCGCGTTCGGGTCGGACAGGCGCGAGCGGTACACGGACACGCCGGAGAGCGTGGAGGTGGAGGCCGCCGACGTGACGCCGGGGATCATGCGGGTGCGCCCCACGGAGTCCTCGGGCAGGATCAGCTCCGCGCCGCTCAGGTCCGCGCCGCTGCGCGCCGTCAGCATGTTCGTGCCGAGCGCCCGCAGCTGTTCTTGCAGGCGGGCCTGCGAGGAAGCTGAGACACCGACGACGCCGACCATCGCGGCGATACCGATGGCGATACCGAGCGCCGACAACACGGCACGCATGGGCCGGGCGCGCAGCCCGGTCAGGCCCAGGCGGGCGACGTCGGAGGCGCGCAGACTCGACCGATAGGCGCGCGCGTGCTTCCTACTCGTCATGGCTACCTCCCCCGTCTCCCGGGCGTCCCGAATCGGACACGATTTCACCGTCACGAATGGCGATCTGGCGCGGCAGCGACGCCGCCAGTTCGTTGTCGTGGGTGATCACGATGATCGTGGTGCCGGCCTCGTTGAGCTCGCGCAGGAGCGCGACGATGGACGCGCCCGAGCGCGAATCCAGGTTGCCGGTGGGTTCGTCCGCGAGCAGCAGGGCCGGGTGGCCGATGATGGCGCGCGCAATGGCGACCCGTTGGCGCTCGCCGCCCGACATCTGGTGGGGCTTGTGGTCGATGCGATGCCCGAGGCCCACTCGGGTCAGGGCCTCACGCGCGGCCTCGCGGCGCTTCGCCCGAGGCACGCCCCGGTAGAGCAGGCCGTCGGCCACGTTATCCAACGCGGACACGCCGGCCGTGAGGTGGAACTGCTGGAACACAAAGCCGATCAACGAGGAGCGCACTCCCGACAGCTCCGTGTCACGCAGGGAGGACACGTCCGTCCCGTTGATGCAGACGCTCCCGGAGGTGGGCCGATCCAGCGTTCCGATGAGATTGAGCAGAGTGGATTTTCCGGAACCCGAGGGGCCGACAATGGCGACGAATTCGCCCTCGTCGACGCTCAGGGATACTCCGTTGCAGGCGTGCACGGGCGGGCTGCCGAAGGACCGGTGCACGTCGGTCAGTTGCAGGATGTGGCTCATCGGTTGGGCACCACCACGCGCTGGCCTTCGGCGATTCCGTCGCCGCTCACTTCGACGCGGTCGCCCGCGAACAGGCCGACGGTGACGGGAACCCGAGTAATGGAGCCGGCCTCGTCGACGACCTCAACGCCGAACTGGTCGGCGCTGAGGGCCACGAGGGCACCCAGGGGCACGGAGAGGACGCCGCTACGCGACTCGGAGGTGAAGCCGAGAGACACGGATGCCTCCTGCAGGCCTTCGAGAGCCGACGGATCATCCGGGGTGATCGTGACCGGGACGATGCGTTCCTTCGATGCTTCCTTGTTGCTAGACGAGGTGTCGCCGGGCTTATCGGTCGGCGGCTCAACCGCGCTGATCGTGCCGGTCGTCGACTTGGCCGAGCCGGGCAGTCGGATCGTCACGGAGTTCCCGACGACGCCCAGGGCCTGGTCGGAGAGCTTGAGGTTTGCGGAGACGATCTGGCGCGAGGACGAGGCCGTGAACAGCTCCGTCTCCGTCGTCGCGGTGTCGCCCACGCGGGCCTTTAGCGCGCCGACGCGCAGGTCCTCAGGGACGAAGAGCACGGAGCCGAGCGGCAGGGTCCCGTCCTGGGGCAGGCTCAGGGCCTTCTGCCACTTCTTGATCGCGACGATAGTGTTCCAGTCGAAATGCCCGTTAGGAGTCTGCTCGAAGTAGCCCAGAGCGGACAAGGCGGTCTCCAGCTGGACGACGTCCTGGCCGTCGCTCATGCCCTCTTCAAAGGCTCGCCAGGCGGGAACCGCGCCGTGGAGCAGGTAGGCGTTCGCACCGCCCACCGTGTAAACGTGGTCGCCTTGTCCCAGCGTCGTGCCGGGCGTGGGCAGCGCGGTGATGACGCCGTTAAAGGCGCTCTTTTGCACGTAGGAGTCCGCGTAGCGCAGGTTGCCCTGCACGGTCGTCTCCCCCACCAGGTCGCCGCGCTCAACCGTCGCAGTCGCCCCATCGAAAGACTGCGGCGCGTCGGAAGCCGCACTCGATCCCTGGCAGGCGGACATCGTCAACGCGCCGACCGCGAGGAGTGCCGCGGCAGCCACGGCACGCGCGGATCGTGGTCGGTTCACTTGGCACCCCCGGCCTGCGCGAAGCACTTGTTCAGGGCGTCCTCGGGGATATCCGGCAGGTTCAGGCCCTCGCCGGGCTGGGGGTCCTTCACGTCGTAGCCGAGGCCGCGCAGGCATTCGGCTCCCTTCACCATGGCCTCGCGAACGGCCGGGTCGTTGGCGATATTGCCTTCGCCCGTCAGGTTCGACACCTTCATCATGCACTCGTTGAGGGCGTTGTTGAAGGCGTCGGAGGTGTCGTTGAGCTGGTCGGGGGTCAATCCCGTGTCGGGCACGTCGAAGCCCTTCTCGCGCATGCACTGGGCGAAGACCAGGTTGGGGTCGTTGCTGGCCGCGTTGGAGCCCGCGCTCGGTGACTTGGTACTGGGCGAGGCGGGCGAATCGGTCGTTCCACACGCGCTCAGCGCCGCCGCCAGGGTGAGAGCGATAACTGCAAGGGCGCGCGTCTGCGGGCGAGTCTTCATTGAAACTCCTTGAAGAATTTTAGGGTGTGGGTCTCACTTCCAAGGATGATTACAGTCCACGTATCTGGAAGCTACCTGAAAACTATCAGAGAGCGCGCGCAGAATTTCATCAGACAACCCTAAGAGTCCAAAAACGAGGCCGTTTTCGCCTGGCCACAGCCCCGCGTCCCGCTCGGACCAGGGTGAGTGTGAACCCCGCCCAGGCCTCGTCGCCCCTTGACACATAGCGGGGCGGGGAACGCCTGCGCGTCCCCCGCCCCGCTCCTCACCCGACGATCTATCCGTCAGGAGTCTTTGACTCAGTCCTCCACGACCTCAGCGTGAGCCATATTCGCCTTGAGGGTGGCGACGATTTCGCCGTGCTTCTTCTCGCTCAGGGTGACCTTGCGCGCGAAGACGAAGAACGCCAGGACGATGACGCCGAGGGGTACGTAGAACGCCGCAGTCTTAAAGGTCTCGATGTTGGCGGTCGTCAGCAGGTCGGGGTTGACGTCGTTAGTCATGGCGGCCGCGATGGCGACGAATCCGACAATGGAGTTCGACAAGGCACCGGCGATCTTGTCCAGCATGGGTCGCACCGAGAGGGTAACGGCTTCATTGCGCTTGCCGGTCTTGAGCTGTCCGTACTCAACCGAGTCCGTGATCGTAAGGATCGCGGTCATCTGGATGCAGGTAGCGGGCAGGTAGAAGAGCACCAGCGCGATGAAGACGACCGTGAGGTTCGTGGAGAAGAGGATGAACAGGACGTAGGCGATGACCATTAGCGCCATACCGCCGAGGTAGAGGTAGCGGCGCGGCACGCGGCGGTTGATAGCCGGGTACAGGGGCGTCACAACCAGACCGATGACGAAGGCGATGATGCCGACGACGGAGTAGATGTCGGGCAGGCGCAGCACGAACTTGAAGAGGTAGATCATGAAGCCCGTGGTCGCAACGTTCGCGATCGAGTAGAGGACGTAGGACAGGGAGACCCACAGGAGCTGGTCGTTGCGCCCGATGGCCTGGAAGGCCTGCAGGGGGTTGGACTTGTCGCCCGGATCGCGCAGGACGCTTTCTTCCTCACGGGTGCCGAAGGCGACGGCCAGGCAGGTGACGATGCCGAGGAGCGCGATGACCGCACCAAATCCGGTCCAGCCCTCCTGGCTCTCAGAGCCAGCTCCGGCGAGGCCGCCGAAGAAGGCGACCACGGGGACGACAATGGCGGTGACGCCGTTGTAGCCGATCGAACCGGTGAAGGTACCCAAGGCGGTGTAAACGCTTCGTTCCTCCGAGGAGGAGGACAGGGCGGGAATCATGCCCCAGTAGGAGATGTCGCGCAGCGAGTACAGGACGTCGAGCACCACGAAAACGATGATGAAGACGACGATGAAACGCCCTTGTTGACGTTGACCAGGCCAAAGAGTCCGGTGAAGATCGCGAAGAGCAGGATCGATGAGCCGACACCGCCGATCACCTGCCAGGGCTTGAAGCGGCCCCAGCGTGAGGTTGTGTTGTCGACCAGGTTCCCCAGGAGCGGGTCGATAAAGATCTCAGCGATGCGGATGATGAAGACGAGAGCCGTGATGATAGCGATCATCGCCTTAGCCTCGGAGTCCTCGTAGTCGCGGAACAGGGTCTGCGCCGCGTAGTACGTGACAAAGAATGTCGACAGCGCGTTGTAGTACGCCGCCTGTCCCAGATTACCGATCGCATAGCAGATGCGCGATACCCAGCTCTTGTGTGCACCTCGTTCGTGCGACATGGTTCCTCTCCTTCGAAGCAACTCTTGCATGGATGCACTTAAGTTAATGCATTTACCCGAGCAATGCAAAGGTAGTATTGATTATCAGCACCATCATAGTTATGTTATTGTGCGCTTGAGTAAAAAGGTTTACTCTGATGGCAGAGCAAGTTCGCTCCATCGCAACGTCGCACGCTCGGAGGTCATCATGTCCCGCACCGCTCTTATCAACACGCCCGACCTGGCCTGGCTCCACGATCCACGTGCCTTCGCTGTCAATCGACTGAGTGCCCGCTCCGCGCATCGTTCCACGGCACCCAGCCAAAGCCTCGACGGCACCTGGGAAGTCGCACTCACTTCGGGCACCCGTGTATCCCTTGAATCCCCTACCGACGCATTCGATCAGGGCGATGTCCATTCCCTCCCCGTCCCCTCCACGCTCGAAACCGAGGGGCTGTGGCCACCGGCATACGTCAACATCCAGATGCCGTGGGACGGACATGAGGACCCTCAAGCCCCGGCCGCCCCCAGTGACTGCCGCGTCGCCGTCTACCGCCGTTCCTTCAACCTGGACGAGGCCGTGGCACAGACCCTGGATGCGCGCGGCAGCGTGCGAGTACGCTTCGACGGCTTAGCGACGGCCCTCTACATCTGGGTGGACGGCATGTTCGTTGGCTACTGCGAGGACGGCTACACGGCCAGCGAATTCGACATCACGGACGCACTAGCCGACGAGCAGGGCACCCACGACATCGTCGTCGTGTGCTACGAGTACTCCAGCGCCTCATGGCTGGAGGACCAGGACTCGTGGCGCTTCCACGGCCTGTTCCGCTCGGTGTCCCTGGTGGCGTTGCCCGCGACCCATGTGGAGAACCTCGCGGCGCGTGCAGACTACGACGCGGCAACCGGAGAGGGTACGCTCACCGTCGCCGCTTACATTGAGGGCGCACTCGAAAACACGACGATCACCGCAGAGCTGAGCGAGTCAGACGGGCAGGTCGTCTGGCACCACGACGGACCCGCGAGCGCCCAGCGCCTCAACCTGGATGCGACGCTGGCGGGCGTGCATCCGTGGAGTGCGGAGTCCCCATCGCTCTACACGTTGACGCTGACCCTCGAGGACGGGGACGGCGGCGTGGAGCGGGTAACCCAGCGGGTGGGCTTCCGGCGTTTCGAGATCGTCGACTCGGTCTTCACGCTCAACGGCCAGCGCCTGATCTTCTGCGGCTCGAACCGCCACGAGTTCAACGCACGCACGGGCCGCACGATGTCAATGGAGGACATGATCACGGACGTTAAGCTGTGCAAGCAGCTCAACATCAACGCGATTCGTACCAGCCACTACCCCAACGACACCCGTTTCCTGGACCTGTGCGACGAGTACGGTCTCTACGTCATCGACGAGGCAAACCTGGAGACGCACGGATCGTGGTGCACGCCCGGTGACATCCCCACCCCTGCCACAGCGATCCCGGGTTCGAAGATGGAGTGGGAAGGAGCCTGCGTGGACCGCCTAGAGTCGATGGTTCGCCAGGACTATAACCACCCGTCCGTGCTCATCTGGTCGCTGGGCAATGAGTCGTTCGGCGGCGAGGTCTTCCGCTCGATGTACCGCCGCTCGCACGAACTTGATCCGGCGCGTCCGGTCCACTACGAGGGGGTGACCTGGGACCGTGAGTTCGACGATACCTCGGATATTGAGTCGCGCATGTATGCCCTACCCGACGCGATTGAGGAGTACCTGCGGGATAACCCGACGAAGCCCTACCTGTCGTGCGAGTACATGCACTCGATGGGTAACTCGGTGGGCGGCCTGCAGCTCTACACGGCCTTGGAGCGTTACCCCGCCTACGGAGGCGGTTTCATCTGGGATCTGGTTGATCAGGCGCTCTACCACGAGGCGACGGCCGGTTCAGGCGGTGAGTTCCTCGCCTACGGCGGCGACTTTGGTGACCGTCCCTGCGACTGGGAGTTCTCCTGCGACGGCATCCTCTTCGCTGACCGCACTCCGAAACCCCAGGCGCAGGCCGTCAAGGCTCTCTACGCTCCGGTGATACTCACCCCGAGCGCCGAGGAAATCCGAGTCAATGCGGTGGCTCTGCCCGCTGCTTTGTCGGATCTGCGTATCCGCGCTCGCGTGCTCGCCGACGGCGAGGTCGCGTGGGAGGAGATGTACGAGGCCGTGGCTGCCCCTGGCGAGGAGAGCGCCGTGGCCGTGGGTTGGCCGAGCGACCTCCTGACCGACACGCAGCACGAGATCGTCCTGGAGGCCGCGCTCGTCCTGGCCTCCGACACACCATGGTGCGAGGCCGGACACGTCGTGTCCGTCGGGCAAACGATCCACTCGCGTCCCGAGGTGGCCGACACCGCGCCTGCGGGCGGGGTCTCCTTTACGGTGGGCCGATGGAACATCGGCATGCGCGAGGGTGACAACGAGGCGTTGCTGTCTCGCACGGCGGGCGGCATCGTCCAGTGGAAGCGCGGGGAGACGGCCATGGTGGCACGCCCACCGCGCCTGACCACATTCCGTCCGCTCACGGACAACGACCGCGGCTGCGGTCACGGCTTTGATCGCGCGTGCTGGACGACGGCTGGTGCCTACGCGCGCTGCGTGGGCACGCGTGTGGAGGAGGGACCCGGCAGCGTTGTCGTGACCTACGAGTACAAGCTCGCTGGTCTGGACGAGGTGATCGTTCCGGTCCGCTACGAGCTGCGCGTCGACGGCACGATCCGCCTGACCGCGACCTACCCGGGCGCGACAGACCTACCGACCATGCCATGCTTCGGCGTGGAGTGGGCGCTCCCAGCTTCGATTGACCACCTGCGCTTCTACGGCCTCGGCCCCGTTGAGGCGTACGCGGATCGACTGGACGGTGCAACGCTGGGCGTGTGGGAGGCCAGCGCGGCGGAGGGCATCGCACCCTACGCGGTGCCGCAGGAGTGCGGCTACCACCCGGGTACGCGCTGGTGCGAGGTGACTGACGCCGAGGGACACGGCCTGCGCATCGATGCCCGCGGGGAGCTGGGCGTCTCGCTCCTGCCCTATTCCTCGGCGCAGATCGAGCAGGCCACCCACTGGTGGGAGCTACCCGCACCCGAGGAGCGCGCGGCGACCTACCTGCGCCTCCTCACCGCGCAGATGGGGGTCGGCGGCGACGACTCCTGGGGATCGCCGGTCCACGATGAGTTCCACGTCGACGCGAGCGGCACACAGGTGCTCGACGTGACGCTGTCCCTCATCTGACGCACGCGGGCGGCGGGGGTATGTTCCAATCCCCCGCCGCTCACCTGTGTCTGCGCCGCTGTTAAGACTCTGACGTCTCCTCGGCGGGCACGAAACTCTGGCGCGCGACCAGGCGGGTCGACAGCAATATATGATGCTTGTGTTTGAAGCGACCCACAATCGAGTCGGACAGCAGCATCAGAGTCGTCTCCGCCAGCTCGGGTGGTTCAATCGCGTAGGAGCTGAGTGGCGGTGCCGTATACTCGCAGACCTCCAGGTTGTCGATAGAGACGACCGCCACCTGATCGGGCACGCGGATCCCACGTGCGAACAGCGCCTGGAGGACGCCGACCGCGAGCGAGTCCGCGGCAACCAGGAGCGCATCGGGCACCTTCTGGCCGCACGCGTCGAGCAGCGCCTCGGCCTGTCGGCGACCGTTGTCTACGGTAAAAGGACCGGTCGCGAACACCAGGCCCTCAACCGGCATGTTCAGCAGGCGCGCCCACTCGTCGAACGCGATGGTTCGCGGGTCCTGGCAAAACAGGTGAGATCCCATCATGTGTCCGTCCCCGCCAATGAAACCGATGCGAGTCCGGCCCTGCTCGCGCAGCGCATAGATCGCTTCTATGACGGTCTGCTGCAGGTCGGGGCGCACGGAATGGAAGAGGGTGGGCGCGGGGTTAATGTCGATGAACACGCCGTGGGGCAGCGCCTCATGCAGCGCGGTCAGGTCTTCGCGCGTCAGGGGCGCGGGACCCAGCGAGACGAAACCGGAATACTCGTCGCTCGCGTCGATCAGTGAGCGCACGTCGGGGAAGAACGACAGGCTCATCATATTTTCGATAGCGCGCTCGCTCAGCGCCTCGCGCACATCGGAAAAATAGGAATCACGCGGGCCGGGCGAAGAATCGAAGTTTTCCAGCACCGCAATCGTCTGGGGGATGCCGGAACGAGAGGTGCGCAGCGCGTAGCCGAGTTCGTTGGCAACCTGGATCACGCGGTGGCGGGTCGACTCTCTCGCGGTGAAGCTGGGGTCACCAGATAAAACACGAGACACGGTCGCCTTCGAAAAGCCCGTCGCCTTCGCGATATCGCCAAGATTAACCATCGACCCTATCCCCCAAACACCCTCTAGCCAACTCGTGACAGTCTAACCGACGCGGGACGTGCGAACGCGGATGAACGCCGCTCTACCCGGAGGTGTGTCGATGGACGAGGCCGTGGCTGGGTCTCCCTTCACCACTCGGCCCGCGCGACGCGCTTAGAGGCAGGAGGACTCGTCGTATTCGGCTTTGATGTCCTCGTGGTGGCGGATGACCTCACGGACCATGAAGCCCAGGAACTTCTCGGCGAAGTCGGGGTCGAGGCCGGAGGAGGCAGCCAGCGTGCGCAGGCGCTCGACCTGGCGGGCCTCGCGGGCCGGGTCTGCGGGTGGCAGATCCAGGCGCGCCTTGATGTGCCCGACGCGCTGCGTGCAGCGGAAACGCTCGGCGAGAATGTGCACGAGCGCGGCGTCAATGTTGTCGATGGTGGCGCGAGCCTCGGCCAGCTCGGCGGGTACACCACTCACACCCCGGTCAGCGGAACCGGCAACCCGGGCTTCGTCTTGATTCTGCATGGAATCCTCCCGTTACGTCTCGACTGATCAGAAGTCTAGCGGGAGGACTCAGGCGCTGCGCTTACCTTCCGAGGAGCGTTCAGGATAAAGTTCGGCCTCGCCATAGCCTTCGACCAGGTCGCGCGTGACGAGCACGCGGGCGACATCGTCGCGGCTGGGCAGGTCGAACATGAGATCGGAGAGGGTCTGTTCCATGATGGAGGACAGGCCGCGCGCGCCGGTCTTGCGTTCGTTCGCCAGAGTGGCGATAGCCAGGAGCGCGTCGTGGGTAAACTCCAGTTCCATACCGTCCAGCTCAAACAAGTGCTGGTACTGGCGCACGAGCGAATTCGACGGTTCAGTCAGGACGCGGACCAGGTCTTCCTCCGTCAGCTCCTTCGTGGAGGTCAGGATGGGAAGTCGGCCAATGAACTCGGGGATCATGCCGAACTTGTGCAGGTCCTCGGCGCTCACGGCCTCGTAGAGGTCACCCATCTCCGAGGTGCTCTTCAGTTCGGACCCGAAGCCTGTGGAACGGCGGCCCAGGCGGGCCTTCACGATGTCTTCGATGCCAGCGAAGGCACCGGCGGCGATAAAGAGGATGCCGGAGGTGTCGATCTCAAGGAACTGCTGGTGGGGGTGCTTGCGCCCGCCCGTGGGAGGCACGGAGGCGACCGTGCCTTCGATGATCTTCAGGAGGGCTTGCTGCACGCCTTCGCCCGACACGTCGCGGGTGATAGAGGCGTTCTCGGCCTTGCGGCCAATCTTGTCGATCTCGTCGACGTAGATGATGCCCTTCTCGGCCTTCTTGATGTCACCATCGGCCTCCTGAATGAGGCGCAGGAGAATGTTTTCCACGTCCTCGCCGACGTAGCCAGCCTCAGTCAGGGCGGTGGCGTCAACGATGGCGAAAGGCACGTCAAGCAGGCGGGCCAGGCAGCGCGCCAGGTGGGTCTTACCCGTGCCCGTGGGACCTAGCAGCAGAATGTTGGACTTCGTGCCCAGCATATCCTCGGCATTGCCGGCCTCACGCGAACGCACGCGCTTGTAGTGGTTATACACCGCGACCGAAAGGGCACGCTTCGCGCGATCCTGACCAATGACCCAAGTATTCAGGAATTCATTAATCTCGCGAGGCTTGGGAAGGGGGGGCAGCAGCCGTCAACGCTTGCTGCGCACCCAACTCTTCCTCAATAATCTCGTTACACAGCTCGATGCATTCGTCACAGATGTATGCGCCGGAGCCACCGATGAGCTTACGCACCTGCTTCTGACTCTTCCCGCAGAAAGAGCACTTGAGCAGTTCCGCGCCATCAGTCAGACGAGCCACGAGACCTCCTCAAAATTGAACATTTTCCGTTCGGTCGAATATGTATTCGCACTTACTACAAAATAACCTAGTGCACAAGGGAGAAAAATCCATCGCGGCGCGCACATTGTTACGAAATGTTCACTTATCACAACACATCAGATCGTAACACGCATCACAGCATACTTTCAACGCGCTCAATAAGAGGCTTTCCCGCAACATTGGTCGGACACCATGCCCTAGTTTCAACAACGAGGCCGTGGCACCCGCCACGCGAAAACGCACGGGGAAGCCACGGCCTCGTCGATGACGACAGCGTCAGAGAGCCTTACGAGACTCAAGCACCTGATCGATCAGACCATACTCGGCCGCCTGCGGGGCAGTGAGGATCTTGTCGCGCTCGATGTCGCGGCGCACCTGCTCCACCGACTTACCCGAGTGGTACGAGATCGTGTCCTCGAGCCACGCGCGCATACGGTCGATCTCGTCGGCGACGATCTGGATGTCCGAGGCCTGCCCCTGCATACCCTCCATCGCCGGCTGGTGAATGAGGATACGAGCGTTAGGCAGCGCCAGACGCTTTCCGGGCGAACCGGCGGCCAGCAGCACAGCAGCTGCGGAGGCGGCCTGTCCGAGGCACACCGTCTGCACCTGCGGCTTGATGTACTGCATCGTGTCGTAGATCGCCGTCAGCGCCGTGAAGGAGCCACCGGGCGAGTTGATGTACATGGTAATCAGCGAATCCGGGTCCTGGGACTCCAGGACCAGCAGCTGCGCCATCACATCATCGGCGCTGGCATCATCCACCTGCACCCCCAGGAACACGATGCGATCCTCGAACAGCTTCGTGTACGGATTCTGACGGCGGAAACCGTAGGCCGTGCGCTCCTCGAAGTCGGGCAGCACGTAGCGGGCCTGCGGCATCTGGCGGGCAACCGCCTCAAAGTAGGGCTGAGTGCTCATCAGTTCTCTCCTCGCGTTCCGATCTCCTGCGGGCTGTCGATCACGCGATCAACAAAGCCGTACTCGAGGGCCTCCTGCGCGGTGAACCAGTGGTCACGATCTCCATCGGCCTCCACCTGCTCAACAGTCTTACCCGTACGAGACGCGGTGATCGCTGCGAGTTCCTTCTTCATGCCCAGGATCAGGTCCGCGTTAATGCGGATCTCCGTCGCCGAGCCGCCAGCGCCACCCAGGGGCTGGTGCAGCAGCACGCGCGTGTGAGGCGTGATGTAACGCTTCCCAGGAGCGCCCGCGGTCAGCAGGAACTGCCCCATCGACGCGGCCAGACCCATGCCGACCGTGACGACGTCCGGCTTGATGTACTGCATCGTGTCGTAGATGGCCATGCCGGCCGTCACCGAACCGCCGGGCGAGTTGATGTACAGGTAGATGTCGCGGTCCGGATCCTCGGCCGCGAGCAGCAGCAGCTGCGCGCAAATCGCGTTCGCGTTCTCATCGCGGACCTCGCCGCCCAGCCAAATGATGCGCTCCTTGAGCAGGCGCTGGTAGACCGAGTCGCCCAGTCCCAGCTGCGAGCCATCGCCAGCAGCCCCGGTATTGTGCACGCTCACGCGTACCTCCTCGTCTGTTCGCGGGCCCAGGTGGCCCCATTGGTGTCAACCGTACCCGGTGCGCGGCCCGCAGCGCGCGCGCCGGGCCGCCGTTTCGCTGTCGGCACATGCGCTCGAGGGGCGAGGCCCAGGCCTCGCCCCTCGAGATCAGATCGGGGTGATTCGCAGCGCGAAAGTCTCGCGCCCGCACTCACTCCTGCTCGTCGGCGACCTCGGTAATGATCTCCGCGCCCTCTTCGGTGGCGGGATCGGTGCCGAAGAACTTGGACAGATCAACGTCAGCGCCGTTGGTGTCCTTGACGGTGACGACCTTGAGGGCCTCGATGAGGGCCTTCGAGCGGCCGAGGTCAGCAACAACGTTCGACATCTGCTGGGGGGAAGAGAACAGCTGGTTGATGTCGATGCCGAAGTTCTGGGACATCTGGATCGCGTAGTCGATGAGTTCCTGCTGGGAGACCTGGACGTCGAACTTCTTGGCCAAGGCCTCGGAGAGCAGCTCGGTGCGAATCTCCTTCTCGACAGCCTCGCGAGCTTCCTTCTTCTCCTTGGGCTTGGCGTCCTCGCCCACGCGGTGCTCGACCTGGTGGTCGACCGCGGACTCGGGCAGAACGATCTCAACCTTGCCGAGGAGAACGTCGATCAGGGCATCGCGCGCGGCGAGGGCCTGCTGGGACTCCTTGGACTCGCCAGCCTGCTTCTTGAGGTCTTCCTTGAGTTCGTCGATGGTGTCGAACTCAGAGACCATCTGAGCGAAGTCGTCGTCAGCCTTGGGCAGCTCGCGCGCCTTCATAGCCTTGACCGTGATGGTGACTTCAGCCTCTTCACCCTCGTGGTCGCCGCCCTTGAGCGTGGACGTGAAGGTGACCTCGTCACCGGCCTTGGTGCCGCGCAGGGCAGTGTCCTGGCCATCGAGCATGGTGCCGGAGCCGATCTCGTAGGAGACGTCGGAGGCGGAGTCAACCTGCTCGCCGTTGATGGTGGCCACCAGGTCGATGGTGGCGAAGTCGCCGGTCTTGGCCTTGCGGTTGATGGTCTTGAGGGTGGCGAAGCGGCCACGCAGGTCTTCGAGTTCCTTCTCCACGTCCTCGTCGGTGACCTCGGTGGGGGCAACCTCGACGACGATGGACTCGTCGATCTCGGGCAGCTCGAAGGCGGGAACCACGTCAACCTCGGCGGTGAAGACAAGCTGGCCGCCCTGAGGGCCGGTCACGTTCGGGATCTCGGTGACGTCGACGGTCGGCTGAGCCATGGGGCGCAGGTCGTTCTCGTTGACGGCGTCGGAGTAGTGGCCGGGCAGGACCTGGTTGACGACCTGCTCGATGACGGCGGCGCGGCCGAAACGCTGGTCGATGATGCGCGGAGGCACGTGGCCCTTACGGAAGCCGGGGATGTTGACCTGTCCGGCGATCTCCTTGTACGCCTTGTCCATTTCGGACTTGAGTTCCTCAAAGGGAACCTCAACGGTCAGACGAACCTTGGTGGGCTCGAGGGTTTCGACGGTGCTCTTCACGTGCGTACGCTCCGTAGTCTACGAATAGGGGAACGCCCACTTCGGGCGCATGACAACTCGCTCAGTGTACGCCACGGCCCCGGCGATGTCTCTCTTCGCCGTGCCAAATCGGGCGTATGGACCCGATCACGGCCTGATCTCGTGCGCAATTACACACGCGTGACGTCTCGTGCGCCTGGGTGACGAGGCCGGGGCGGAGGCGTCGGGTCGCGTGTCCTCAGGTTGTCAGGTAGTGGGAACGGCCGCGCACGACGGCGGCCAGACGCGCGCGAGGCACGTCGGCGACCTGGCGCACGCCACCGACGATAGCGGCGTGAGTAGCCCGGGCCTCGGAGTCGTCGACGGCGGTGAAGCGCGCTGTCACGCGAGGCTGACCTGCGGCGATGGCGATGTCCCAGGATTCGAGTCGGGTGACGGCACGTGCCGCCTGCTCGACTTCTTCGGGCCGACGCCCGGGTGCCAGCGTCGTGACCGTGAGGATGCTCCGATAGGACGGCATGGCCTCTCCCCTGCTGACTTTGCGCGACAGTACTGCCGCTGATGGTCGGGGTGACAGGATTTGAACCTGCGACCCTCTGCTCCCAAAGCAGATGCGCTACCAAGCTGCGCTACACCCCGAAGGACTCGTGTCCGATGCACCATCATACGGGAGCGGATGCTAAATGTCGCGCACGTGGACGTTTGACGCTAGGATCTTCCGTGTCCCCCTCGGGGGTACGCGGATGTAGCTCAATGGTAGAGCCTCTGCCTTCCAAGCAGATCACGCGGGTTCGATTCCCGTCATCCGCTCCAAAAAAACGTCACTCTGGATACAAAGGTTTCCGGCACGGCCAGGAACTATCCAGGGTGGCGTTTTTACTGTTCTGTGGCGGTTTTGGGGTGTTAAAGCCGGGTGTGTGGTGCCGTGGAGGAGTCCCTGACGGCGGCTGATCGGAGCCTCGGAGGGGTGACTCAGGGGTTCGCTCGGTGCGTCGAGGCAGAAAGCGTCAAAAATGTGGCCTTGCGTCAAAGGGTTCAGCTCCGCGTCAAAAAGTACGGCCTCGTGCTCCTACAGATCAACCAGGAAACGGCAAGGTCCCAAGGAAGGCCCGGAGACCGAGTTTGAAAAACCGGGACATGTTGGATTTGGACCACGCGTGTACTGAGGTGGTACTTCACCCTTGCTGGACCATGGTTTACATTAGCTATATTTTGTATCTTACAATTACCTGGTTATCCAAATAGGTAGGCTTACCTCAATCTCGAAGGAGCGCAATTAGGCTAAATCATAGTCGGATCTGAACATTCTAAAAGTTGCCCCTGCCGAACCTTGCATTCGGCTTAGCCTTATTGTACCATAGTGACGCAGGTAACTTTCTGTTACCCGAATATGTTCAGATTCTGAGAGATTGGACAAGTCATGGTCCCCTTTGACCTTGACACCCGTGTTGAAGAGGTTGAGGAAGCCGTTTGTCCTCAAATCGCCTCGAAGTTCCTGTGCACCCCTGGGCGCCCGACCGGCGGCATTGCACGCTTCACTACCCAGTGTACTAACGTCTGCAGCATCTCTGTTGGCTTCACGCAGTTAGTAGCTTTGTCACACCAGTCGGCCCTGGAGGTAAGGCGTCCTAGGCCTTACCTCCAGGGCCGTTTTCTTTGAAAGGTAGGCCATGCCAGCTATATCGGTAACTGATTTGTCGGTTGGGTACAAGAATTCCCCAGTAGTGAGCGGCATTAACTTGCAGCTAAATACTGGCAGGATAATCTGCCTCCTTGGACCAAATGGAGCAGGTAAAACCACCTTAATGAAAACGCTCCTCGGTCGGATAAAACCAGTAAGTGGCCACATTAGATACGATCAGACAGACATTAGCGAAATGTCAGCTGCAATCGACCATCCAAGCTACTTTCCGTATCTGAGTGGTAAACAAAATGTACAGGTCGTCGCGGCATTCTGGGGTCTGGATGTTGATCCTGAGTCGGCCTTGGATAGTGTGGGCATAGTCCGCGCTGCCCACCGGCGGAAAGCCAAGGACTACTCGACCGGCATGAAGGAACGGCTGGAGCTTTGTCTTGCTTTATTGTCTAGACCAAAGTTTTTGTTCCTTGATGAGCCACAGAATGGTTTGGATCCAGATGGCATGGTCTCCTTGTCTGCGACGCTTCGTCGTTATCGGGACGAAGGGAACTGCGTTGTAATATCAACGCACCTCCTCCATGAGATTCAAGGCGTCCCGGATGAGTGTATCGTAGTTCGTAACGGCAACGCTTTGCATATCCCCGACCTCAACGGCGTGAATCTCGCGGACCTATATCACCGGAGGTAGGGCCATGCCAATCACTTCAGCTATCCGTGCTTTGCTTACTTACTATTGGAATATCTGGTATATTCTCGCGGCTATCTTGGGCTCAATGGCGTCGCTATTCCTCGGCGCATGGATTTCAAGTGAGGCAAGCGGAACTCCAATAATAGGGGGATACAGCTTCTTCTTTACTGGAACGCAGCCACTGATTTCCCTCGCATTACTCTTTATACTTGATGCTAGGGTTTCCGAGGTCCACTATGGGGGTTTGCCTCGGCAGGTATACATTGCTTGGTTACCTAGCGTCCTGCGCACTATCTGTCGAACGCTTTTAATAATTCTTGTGAACCTGCTTAGTGTGCTGTTATTCGATCTAACAATGGTTTTGTCTGGTTCGAAGATGCACTCAGGGCTAGCGACCCTGCTTGCTTTCTTACCTTCCAAAGTATACTAATTGCTCTGATCTACTCAACATTAGAAAGTCTTTCAAGACCTCCGGCTGCCGCGGTAATTTCAGGTGTTCTTCTGTACTTCTGGATAGTGCTACCCCGTAACCTAGCTGACAATGCTACCCCATACATATCAAACGCCGTCCACTTGGTAGGGCTGAATCTCAATGGTACCACAAACTCGTTCGTAGATATCCAGGAGCAATCAAATTTCGGTTTCTCTGAGCTTATCCCGATAGCAATCCTAATTATTATCTATGTTCTTGTGGCTAGGTTTCGAAGTAAAGGAGCAGTAAGAAAATGAAGTTTTTGTGTTCTATCGAGCGAATCGCAATCATTCGTTGGGTCACGATCGCTTATATCGGTGCACTAGTTCTTCCGCTGCTGTTTCTCCGTTATGGAAATATCATTGCCGTAGCGCAATCCGCGTTACTCATCACGCTCCCAATTGCCACGGCAGGTCTAGCTTTGTCGCATGCTAAGGTCCCTGCCTCGTATATATCGTTTAGCATTCACGATAAAGTTCTGCTCCGATTCATTGCTAAATCGTTGCTTCTCGCACAAGTAGTTAACCTTTGTTTGAGTCTGCTTTATGTCTCTATCATTGGCAAGCTTGTTAATGAGTCACTGTCGAGTCATACTGCTTTAGTACTTGTTTTTTCTTCGGTTGTGCTAACTCTGGCCTGTTTTGCGCTTCGGCTTTGGACTACTTCATTAGTTTCATGGATTGTTATCATCTTTTTGTGGTGGCAGGTCTTCCGATTAGCACTGGTGATTTTGCAAACTCACCTGTTTTGTTTGCTGTCGTTCCCACGACTTGGGTTTCAAAAGGTGCCACCTTTGGCTATATATTTTCTACCGGGATTCTGTTGGCTGCGATAAGTTCAGGGTTTTTACTGAGGTCGGTGAAACGTGCATAGTTATACTATGCTTGGTAAACCGTATGTGAGGATATGTGCACTTCCAACGGATAGGTTTCCAAGTGACGGCAAAGCGGCTCTTCGCATTTGAGGGTGTAGGTGTGGTGGGTGGAGTTGGGCGTGTCGTGGTTGTGTAGGGGTCGAGGTCTTTCGATGATGGAGATTCCTACACCGTCCATCCGAAAGACCTCGACATGCCCAATACTACCTTTGATCGCCCCGACCTGAGCGCGTTCACGCGCCTGGATGACCTGGGCCTGGAAGTGACCGGCCAGCGCATTGAGCCAGACCACGCAGTGTTGGCATGCCGCATCGTTGGTGAGGATCGGTGGTGTCGCCGCTGCGGGTGCCAGGGCGAGGCGCGTGACACGGTAGTCAGGCGCTTGGCGCACGAGCCTTACGGGTGGCGTCCCACGATTTTGCACGTGAGCGTGCGCCGCTACCGGTGCCAGGAGTGCGCTCACGTGTGGCGTCAGGACATGAGCCAAGCGGCCGATCCGCGCGCCAAGCTCTCACGGGCGGCGGTGCGCTGGGCGCTCACTGGGCTGGTCGTCCACCATTTGACGGTGGCGCGTATCGCCCAGGCCCTGGGCGTGTCCTGGAAGAGCCGCTAACACCGCTGTCCTGGCCGAAGGAGAGCGCCCACTGATCAACGACCCGACCCGGTGTGAAGGCGTGCGAGTCATCGGCGTGGATGAACACGTATGGCGCCACACACCCTACGGAGACAAATATGCCACCGTCATCTTGGACTTGACGCCCATCCGCGACCGCAGTGGCCCCTCCCGACTCTTGGACATGGTCCCGGGCCGCTCCAAAAAAGTGTTCAAAACCTGGCTGGCCTCCCAGCCCGACACGTGGCGCGAGCGCATCGAGATCGTCGCAATGGATGGATTCACCGGGTTCAAGAGCGCTGCCGCCGAAGAACTCCCCGACGCAAGGGCAGTCATGGACCCCTTCCACGTCGTACATCTCGCTGGCAACGCCTTGGATGAGTGTCGTCGGCGCATTCAGCAAGAACTCCACCATCGGCGCGGTCGGGCCACAGATCCCCTCTACAAGGCCCGCAGGATGCTGCACACCAGATCCTGCCTACTCACCGCGCGTCAGCAGCACCAGATACTCGACCTGTTTTCCAGCGACGAGCACGTCGCACTCGAGGTCACCTGGAGCGTCTACCAGAACATCACCCGACGCCTACCGCGATCCCAACAAAATCCGCGGTAAGGCCCTGATACAAGCCGAAATAGACCGTCTCAGCGACGCGGACGTGCCTAGGAGCCTAACCGAGCTCATCACACTGGGAAGAACACTCAAACGCCGATCCCGGGACATCCTGGCCTACTTCGACCACCCCCACACCAGCAACGGCCCCACCGAAGCCATCAACGCACCCCCTCGAACACCTACGCGGATCCGCACTCGGATTCCGCAACCTCACCAACTACATCACCCGCTGCCTCCTCGAAACAGGAGGCTTCAAACCCCAACTACACCCCCACTTATGAAGAACCAGGTTATATCTCTTTGTCACTGAGTCCACCATAAGGAGAGGGCCGCCATTTTCAATTCCTTGCATGTTAAATATCCAATACCTCGTAGGGTTTTGCTGAAAGCGCGGATTTACATTGCTCAGCCAAGTACGCATCCACCAACTCCAGCTGTGCAATATCTGGATATACCTCTAGCGTTTTGTCACCTATTAACCAGAACTCTCGCGACCAGGTCTCAGGATGATCCCAGATTCGGTAGCTCCCTTTAACCTCATCAGGTAAAAGCCTGCGGATTTTTGTTGCAACAGCGAGCTGCCCTTTTGCCGTTTCGTAAATTGTATTAATTTGGACGCCACCATCCACAGGGCGTTCAACACGGACTATCTCTCGACCGTAAAACATCACCTTCCTCCGCGAACCGTTTTCGCAGAGCGCTAGTTCTATTCTTCCGTAACCTCTTTCAGTGTTATGTCGGTTGGTCAAATAGTCCTGAAGCGCTTGGATGACAGCCGCTGAAACACTTTCCGCATGCTGCGCAGCTCGTTCGAATAGTTCCATATCCGCTTCTGAGACGTAAATATTCTTCGTAGGCATGTTTATAAACATACTCATACTTTCTCCGTTTGTCAACCCTGCAGAAATGTGGCTCTTCCGAGTTGAGTGTGGGTGACCGGGTGTTGGTCGGGGGTTGCGGGTAGAGGTTGAGGTCCTTGATGATGAGCGGACTTCAACCCCCGCGATCTTCAAAGGACCTCGGGCGGCGTGTCACCCTACCTGCTGCTGCTCCGTGTCGCTTGATCGTTGTGATCGGTGTGATCTGCTCGTCGGTTTGGAGGGCTTCCATCTGATGAGCGTGGCTCGCACCCCAGATGCTCTGGTGCTCGATGTTGAGTCGTGCAACCAGCTGGCGGGGTGCCCTGGGTGTGGGGTGACTTGCTCAAGGCCACGGGCGTGTGGTGGTGGAGGTGATCGACGCGCCCTGGGCCGGGGTCCCGGCGCGGATCCGGTGGCATAAACGGGCTCTTCTGAGTTGAGTGTGGGTGAGTGGGTGTTGGTCGGGGGTTGCGGGTAGAGGTCGAGGTCCTTGATGATGAGCGGACTTCAACCCCCGCGATCTTCAAAGGACCTCGGGCGGCGTGTCACCCTACCTGCTGATGTTCTGTGTCGCTTGATCGTTGTGATCGGTGTGATCTGCTCGTCGGTTTGGAGGGCTTGCATCTGATGAGCGTGGCTTGCACCCCAGATGCTCTGGTGCTCGACATAGAGTCCTGTGATTGCCTTGCTGGCTGCCCTGGGTGTGGGCTGAATCGCTCAAGGCCACGGGCGCGTGGTGGTGGAGGTGATCGACGCGCCCTGGGCCGGGGTCCCGGCGCGGATCCGGTGGTTTAAGCGACGCTAGATATGCCGCGAACACACCTGCCAGATCAGATCGCGACCTTCATCGAGCAGAACCACTCAGTGTGCGCACCCCGGGCGCGTTTGGGTGTGCGGGCGATCCGCTGGGCGATCCGACAGTTACGCTTCGAAGGAGCCACCACCTGTGGCTTGGCTCGACAACTCGCGACCACGTGGAACACCGTGTGGTCCCACATCAAGCCATGCCTGCAAGCCGCATCTAATAACCCCGCCCGTTTTGCGGGGGTTCAGGTATTGGGGGTTGATGAGCATGTGTGGCATCACCAGGACCGACGCCGCCGGGGCCCACGTGAACTCACCGGCATCGTAGACCTGACACGCGGGAAGGAACATCCCACGGCCCGCTTGAGTGGACCTGATCCCAGGAAGATCTGGCACCGCGTACAAGAACTGGCTGGGGGCCTGTCAATTTCTGTGTATGGGGGTTAGAGGTACTCAGTGACTCTGCCATATCTTCGACAACTCCCGACTCTCCGGAAGCGGTGATCATACGCGACAGGCACCCAAAGCTCAGAACCTCAACTGCGACCCATATCGGCATCCTGTCATAGGCCGCGGGCAGGTACGTTGCGCCTTCCTAGATGTCGTCGCGGTAGTGCGCAATGAAGGCATCCGTACTGCGATTAAGGTCGGATAGAATCCGCTCATCGACATGTGCGATTTTTTCGGTTGGCGGACGAGTGAAGCCAACGCCCCGAGCAAAAGTTCCAACGGATCCAACATGGGTCCCGTAGTAGTAGGCGAACCGCGTTCGTAGGACGATTTCATACGCGGCCAATAGATCTTGACAGGCAGTGGTGAGTGCACGCTCCACCACATACAGTTGATAAGTCCGACTAAAACTGGTGCCCGGAATGAAGTTGTTATCACCATACTCTGGGCCCTTCTGCCATTAACGGAAGTACCCCGAGAGCCTGTAGTAGCTGACACAAGACAAAACCTGAACAGCAGTGCACTCATCCTCGATACACATACCACGCCCCGCGAGCAGTTCCAGCTGCTCATCGAAACTGAGCCAATCTTTCTGCATCGACAGCATCCTCGCTGATAAAAATGGCCCCGATCATTTGTGCATTGCTAACGCAAGAGGCCTGACCGAGGATCTGTTACTGGAAGGTTACAACACTCTCCCCATCGTCAGCAAGTAGGTTCAGCATGATCTCGGGCTAGCCGTAGCACAACACACTTCAACGACAGAACACAGGTAGCTGATACCCACGGATGCAGGAATCTCCGAGCATGGCATCGCCAAGCAATCGGGAAGCCCCGGGCCGAGCGGCCCGTGGCTTCCGCGTCCCCCTCACGCTCACGCGGTCTGGGGGAACGTGGAGGTGTCGATGACGTAGCGGTAGCGCACGCGCGAATCCACGATGTTGTCGTAGGCTTCCGTGATGTCCTCGCCTGTGATCATTTCGACCTGCGGGATGACGCCGTGCTCGGCACAGAAGTCCAGCATTTCCTGAGTTTCGGCGATGCCGCCGATCTGGGAGCCAGCGAAAGACTTGCCGCCGTTCACGAAGGCGCGCAGCGGCAGCGAGACGGGCTCGGTGGGCAAGCCCACATCGACGAAGACGCCGTAGGGACGCAGGGCCGCCATGTATCCGGCGTAGTCGAGGCCGTCGGCAGACACGGTGCACAGGATCAGGTCGAAGGAACCGCGCAGGGACTCGAGCACGCCCTCCTCGCTGGTCGCGTAGAAGTGGTCAGCACCGAAGCGGCGGGCGTCGGCTTCCTTGGAACGTCCGTGAGAGATGACGGACACGTCCGCGCCCATGGCCTTGGCGATCTGCACGCCCACGTGTCCGAGGCCTCCCAGGCCCAGGATGGCCACGCGCGAGCCGGGACCCACGTTGTAATGCTTCAGCGGCGAGTAGGTGGTGATGCCGGCGCACAGGAGAGGGGCACAGGCCGCAAAATCCAGCTCGAACGGGATATGGAGCGCAAAGTCCTCGCGTACCGTGAAGCCCCGCGAGTATCCTCCTGTCGTCGGGTTGCCCTCGGCGTCGGCGCGGTAGGTCCACAGGGTTCCAGGCGTCGAGGTGCACCACTGCTCGTAGCCAGACTCGCACATCTCGCAAGTGCCGCACGAGCCGACCAAACAGCCCACGCCCACGCGGTCCCCCACCTTGAAGGTCGTCACGCCGGGGCCGACCTTGGCGACGGTTCCGACGAACTCATGGCCAGGCACAAGCGGGTAAGCGACGGGACCCCACTCGCCGCGGGCGGAATGGATGTCAGAGTGGCAGATGCCCGCGTAGGCGACTTCGAAGTAGATCTCGCCCTCGCCCGGCTCACGAATGTCGATCTGCAGGGGATGGAACTGGGTGGTGGCATCGTCGCAACCGTAGGCGATTACGCTGGGCACGATT